>CEPA01017168.1_pt1 | contig 32431 bp, 34 predicted proteins | sample 356241 | NCBI WGS metagenome assembly CEPA01 (sample SAMEA2620542, study PRJEB7988) | marine metagenome | biome: marine biome (ENVO:00000447); feature: surface water layer (ENVO:00002042); material: "saline water (ENVO:00002010), including plankton (ENVO:xxxxxxxx)" | depth 5 m
GCATTTAAGCCCAAGAAGTGCACATATTGTGGCTGTTGCAACACCATGTTGACCTGCACCAGTTTCAGCAATAATTCTTTTTTTTCCCATTAATTTCGCAAGTAACGCTTGACCAACGGTATTATTTATTTTGTGAGCACCTGTGTGAGCTAAATCTTCTCTTTTTAGATAAATTTTTGCACCTCCAAGACTTTTTGAAGTTCTTTTAGCAAAATATAAAGGTGTCGGCCTGCCAACAAAATCTTTTAATAGGCTTCTCAGTTCTTTAAGAAACTTTTTTTCATTTTTAATTTTATTATAATTTTTTTCTAGTTCTTCTAACGCGGGCATTAAAGTTTCAGAAACAAACTTCCCACCAAATTCTCCAAACCTTCCATTTTTATCTGGAAAGGATTTAAAATTTATTTTATTTTTAGGCATCGCGTATTAATTTTACAATAGTTTTAACCTTTTTAGAATCTTTAATACCTGGTTTTTTTTCAGTAGCAGAACAAAAATCAAAAAATTTAATTCCTGTCTTCATTGCATTTATTATATTTTTCTCATTTAGTCCCCCTGATAATATTAATTTTTCTTTATTATCAAGATTTAAAATATTTTTCCAATCAAATTTTTCTCCTGATCCTCCCTTTGAATCTTTATTGATATTGTCCAATAAAATAAATTCTGGTTTTGAAAATTCTTTAATTTTAGAATCTAGATTAATATCATTACCATTTAATGCTTTTATTGTAGGAGTTTTAATTTTTTTAATATATTCATTATCCTCATCACCATGAAGTTGTATGTAGTTAAGTTTTAAAATATTCGACATATTATTTATAACTTCTATGTCTTCATCAACAAAAACTCCTACTTTTTTAATTTTATTATTTAATTTAGAAATAATTTTTAATGAAGAGTCTAAATTGATATATCTGGGGCTTTTTTTATAAAAAATAAATCCAATCATATCGACACCTAGCATTTCACAATTCTTTGCATCTAATAAATTTGTAATTCCACAAATTTTAACTTTCATTAAAAAGATCCAAATATTTTTTTTTCATTTGCTCGTCTGAAAAGTTTTCTTTAACAAGTTTTAAAGCGTTTGTTCCCATTTCTTTAACTAACTTTTTATTATTATAAGCATACAAAATTTTATCTTTTATATCATCTACATTTTCACCATTCACTATCAGACCATTTACTTTATCTTTTATCAGTTCCTCAGTACCAGTTCCTTTTGATCCAATTAATCCTTTACTTCTTCCCATTGCCTCTAATCCTACGTTTGGCAGACCTTCAATTTTTTTATTCCATGTTCGATTACAAAGTATGCTTATATCGGAACAGTCATAAAATTTATGTATATTGGCTCTATCCATCTCGCCTAAAAAGAAAACTCTATCCTCTAAATTATATTTTTTTACTAATTTCATAAAGTTATCAAAATATTTTCCAGATCCTATACAAATATATTTTATATCTTTATTTGGAATTTTTGATAGTGCCTTGATGACATTATCTTGCCCCTTTCTAGGTAGTATTCTTGATACTGTTATTAATATAAAGTCTTTATCCGAGTAACCAAGCTGATGTCTTATGTTTTGATTAACTTTTTTTTCAATAAACTCTTTATCAATTCCATTGTAAATTAATTTAATTTTATTAGGATTATCAAAATAATTACTTTTTAACATTAGTTCTCTTGTATTTTTACTTACTGCAATTAATTGAGATGAGTTTTTATAAACTCTATACATATATTTTTTTTTAACTATAGAGAATATATTATTATTTTCTAAAACTGATGTAATGCCAGAACCAGCAATTCTAACAATTTGTTTAATTTTTTTATTATTTAATAATCCACCTACAATTTCTGCTTCTTCACCTAAATAAAAAATATATTCAGGATTAATTTCCTTTACTGTTTTTTTTAAAAAATTTAGACCTTGAATATATTGACTCAATGGAATTTTCTTAAAATTTTTACCACCCAAAAAGTTTTTTCTTATTATTATTAAATTCTTTAATTCAAGATCCTTAATGTTTGAGATTCCATGAGTAGGACAACATACATAAACTTGATGCTTAATTGATAAAATTTTTGCAATTTTTTCTGTTGATGTAGCTATACCTCCCTTGAAAGGGGGGTATTCATGGGTGTAAATCAGAATAGACATAAAAATATTATATTTTAAATAAAATCTTATTAAAGCATCAATTGACACATCAGATTGATTAAGTTAGCTTCTTATTAATGAGGTTTCTATGTTTGGATTAGGAGTACAAGAGTTAATAATAATATTAGTAATTGTTTTATTAATATTTGGTCCTAGTAAGCTTGGAGACATTGGCTCTGCACTAGGTAAAGGAATTTCAGGATTTAAAAAAGCTGTCAAAGATGATGACAAAAAAGACGATTCTGAAGAAAATCAATCAAAAGATAGTTAAGTTATTTTTTGTGCCAATTCAATTAAAACACTGTTCATACTTTTTGGATGCGCAAAAGCTACAAGAGTGTTGTTTAATCCTACTCTAGGTTCATTATCTATCATTTCAATTCCCATATTTTTAAGGTGTGAAATGCCTATTTTTATATCATCAACTAAATAACATATATGGTGCATACCTTCACCTTTTTTCTCAATATATTTAGTAATTGGAGACTCTGGAATAACAGGTTCAAGTAATTCAATTGCAGCCGATTTAGATTTTTGTGGAACTAGCATAATAGCTCTTACACCTTGATCCATGACAACTTCATCATGTTCAATTCTAAGACCCATTGTTTCAGTATATAATTTAGCGGTCTTTTCAGAATCTTGTACAGCAATTCCAATATGATACAAATCCCCAACTTTCAATATTTCATTTTTCATAACATAGAATATTATAAAAAATAAAATTATTTCATCAAATAATTTTATATAAATTTATATCATTATCCTCTATAAGTTTTATCTCAACCTTTTTTATTTCTTTTGCATTTTGATGATTTTTTAATATGTTTTTCATATTAATATAAAGATTTGAATTTAATAATATTTTAAATTTTCTTTTCTTGTTTTCCTTGATTATTTTTTCAATTATTTCATAACATATTGTATCTTTCTTTAAAATTAAACCATTACCACTACAGATATCACATGTTTCATTAAGAACATTAGATATCTTAGAACCTCTTTTTTGTCTCGTCATTTCAATAATTCCAAATTTAGACATCGGTAAAATCGTGTGTTTTGATTTATCAATTTTCATATTGTTCGACAAAGTCTTATATATACTATTTTTTTCTTTAGGTTTTTTTAAATCTATAAAATCAATTAAAATTAAGCCATGGAGATTTCTTAAAACTATTTGTCTTGAAATTTCTTCAGCAGCTAATTTGTTTACATTAAAAATTGTCTCCTTTTTATTATTCAAACTATTTCCAGAATTAATATCAATTACAGTTAGCCCTTCTTTTTCTTCAATTAACAAGAAAGATCCATTTTTTAACTTTACTTTTTTATTTGAAATTTGATCAATTTCATCAGTTATTTGATTCTGTTTAAAAATTTCTTTATTTTTTATAATTAATTTAATTTGAATGTTTTTATCTGGATTTTTCTTTAATTTGTTATAAACATATCTTGAGTCTGTTTCAATAATAATTTTATCTTTATTTATATATTCTCTAATAATATTATCTAAAGTGCTATTTTCTTTATGTAGTATTCCAGGATCTGGATTTTTTTTGAAATCACTTAAAATTTTTCTCCATTTTTTTTTGGTTTCTGTTATATCATTTTTTATTTCTTTAATTTTTTTATTCATTGAGGAAGTTCTTAAAATAATTCCACAATCTTTATTGGATAATTTTTTTAAAGAATTAAATCTCTTTCTTTCTTTATCATTATCTATTCTTTTTGAGATACCAAAAAATTTTGGCTTACTAACAATTACACAGTATTTTGATGGTAAAGCAATGAAATCTGAAACTTTTGGAGCTTTTCTTGGATCGTAGTCGCTAACAGCTTGAACTAGTAACTCATCTTTATCAGAGATTTTATAATTAGATTTATTGTCAGTCATTTCCTCTTTGAAAGGAATATATTGTGATAAAAAAGCTGATCTACCCAGACCTATATCAATGAATGAGGCATCCATTCCTCTTGCATTTTTATCTTTTTTTGCTTTGTATATATTTCCTCTTATAGTCTGTTGAACCTCTTCATATTCGACAAAAAAATGTCTTAACTGATTATTATCAATTATTGCAATTTTTATTTGATCAAGAACTTTACTAATTAATATTTTTCTCAATTTATAAACTTTCTTTAAAAAGTTTAAAAATCATATTAACAGCTTTTTCTGGTTCAATTTTTGATGTTTCAACATCTAACATAATATTTTTAACTTTTTTATTATCCTTAATATTTTCTAGTTCGAACTTCATTTTTTGGAATATTAATGTTTCTACTTCAGATAACTTTCTTTTTACTCTTTTTTTATCAAGTAAGTCCCTCTGTATTTCAAAATTTTTAAATTTTTCAATCTCGCTAATTATTTCTTTGGTTCCAACATCATTTTCTGCTTCCGCTAAAATAACTTTAGTAGACCAATTATTTTCACTATGTTTTAAAGAGATCATATAATCGACTTCGCGAGCTAACTTTTCAGCTCCTCCTCTATCTGCCTTATTTACTATAAAAATATCTCCAATTTCCATCAAACCTGCTTTCATTGCTTGAACTCCATCACCGGCTTCAGGAACCAGAGTTACTAGTACACAATCAGAAATTTTAATAATATCTAATTCTGTTTGTCCAACACCAACAGTTTCAATTAAAATTACATCAATTCCAAATGTATCAAATAATTTTATTATTGCTGATGTGGCACTTGATAAACCTCCAAGATCACCACGACTGCCAATACTACGAATAAAAACTCCATCATCTAAAGCGTGCTCTTGCATTCTAATTCTATCACCTAAAACTGCTCCACCTGTAAATGGACTACTTGGATCAACAGCTAAAACAGCAACAGATTTATTATTTTTTCTCAAATTTTGAATTAGTCTGTTTGTTAAAGTACTTTTTCCTGCTCCAGGAGGACCTGTGATACCAACTACGTAAGTATCATTATCCTTTCTCTTTAAGGAGTCAGAAATTCTAAAAATTGCTGACTTATCACTTTCTACCAAGCTTATTAGTCTTGATAGAGATACTCTTGAACCACTATTGATACCCGATATTAATTTCTTTTCATCATGTTTCATCTGATTTATCTATTATATATTCAAAATGTTCTTTTTTAATTTCCATCACTGATAATCTTGATTGCTTTATTAATGAAATATCCTTAAGTTTATTATCACTTTTTATTTCTTTTAAAGAAATAGCTCTTTTTAATGTTTTGACAGCTTTTAAATCAACAACTACCCATTTGTCATCATCAGTTGTTGGATCTTGATAAAATTCTTTAACAACTTTTGTTAAGCCAACGATTTCTTTTCCTTCATTACTATGATAAAAAAGGACTTTATCACCTTTTTTCATAGATTTTAGGTTGTTTCTAGCTTGATAGTTTCTGACTCCATCCCAATATGTAGTCTTATCTTTTACCATCATTTGCCAAGAATATTTGTAGGGTTCTGATTTGACTAACCAATACTTCATAAATTTTAATTTAATTTATTAATTTATTTTTGTAAAATGATAGATAATGATTTTAATTCCAGCAATTGATATAAAAGATAAAAAATGCGTCAGATTATACAAAGGTGATTTTAACAAAAAAAAGATATATTCTGACAGTCCAAAAGATATTGCACTAAAATGGGAGTCTTATGGTGCATCTCTAATACACTTAGTTGATTTAGATGGAGCTTTAGATGGGAAAAGTAGTAATTATGATGTCATTAAAGATATATCTTCAAGTGTTAAATGTGATTTACAAATTGGTGGTGGAATCAGAAATATTGAAACTATTGATTCATATTTAAAATTAGGAATTAAAAGAGTGATTTTAGGAACATCTGCTTTTAAAGACCCTAACTTTTTAAAAGAAGCATTGAAAAAATATCCTCATAATATTTCAGTTGGTTTAGATATAAAAGAAGGAAAAGTAGCAATTCAAGGGTGGAATCAAAAAATGCAAGTTACACTCAAAGATGCATTAGCCAAACTACCTAAAGAATTAAGTCTAATTATATTAACTTCAGTTGATAGAGATGGAACATTAGAAGGATTTAATATTGATCTAGTTAATGAGTATTTGAAATATTCTTCGATTCCTTTAGTAGTTTCTGGTGGGGTGAGAAGTGAGGACGATTTAAAAATTATTAAAAATATGGAAAATGAAAAAATATTTGGTGTCATTCTTGGCAAATCTCTTTACGAAGAAAAATTAAATTTAAAAAAATGTATACTAATTTACCAAGATGCTAGCTAAAAGAATTATACCTTGTCTTGATTTAGACAAAGGAAGAGTTGTAAAAGGAATAAATTTTAAAAATCTTACTGATGCGGGCGATCCTGTTGAGGTTGCTAAATCATACAGTCTTCAAGGTGCTGATGAGATTACATTTTTAGATATTACTGCCTCGAATGAGAATAGGTCAACAATAATTAATACAATAGAAAAAGCAGCTGATAATGTTTTTGTTCCTTTAACAGTTGGTGGTGGTATAAGAAAGATTGACGATATAAGAAGTTTGCTTTTAGCAGGTGCAGATAAAGTTTCAATAAATACTGCTGCGGTAAATAATCCTGATCTTGTAAAAAAATCAGCAAGAAAATTTGGGTCTCAATGTACTGTAGTAGCAATTGATATTAAGAAGGTTAGTTTTGACAGTTGGGAAGTTTATACACATGGAGGGAGAACTCCAACTGGGCTTGATGCAATTGATTGGATCAAAAAGATGGAATCATATGGTGCAGGAGAAATATTGTTAACCTCAATGGATAAAGATGGAACAAAAAAAGGATATGATATTGAGATTTTAAAGATTTTAAATAATTGGATTAAAATACCTATTATTGCATCTGGAGGTGCAGGAGAATTAAGCCATATTAGAGATGTTTTTAATCAAGGTAAAGCAGACGCCGCCCTATGTGCATCAATATTTCATTTTGGAAAGTATACAATTAAAGAAGTAAAAGATTACCTATTAGACTGTGGCATTTCAGTTAGGACATAGTATGAATATTCGTGAAAAAATTGAAACAAAAGAAAAACAAATTTTATGTGAATTTGCATCTTTGAGTTCAAATTCAAAGGGAAGGGTTAAAAGAGAAAAAAAATGTTTACTTCGAACGGATTTTCAAAGAGATAGAGACAGAATAATTCATTCAAAATCTTTTAGAAGACTTAAGGATAAAACTCAAGTGTTTCTTGCTCCATACGGTGATCATTTTAGAACCAGGCTAACTCATGTATTAGAAGTTTCTCAAATTGCGAGAACAATATCAAGATCATTATCGTTAAATGAAGATTTAACCGAAGCAATATCATTAGGTCATGATTTAGGACATACCCCATTTGGTCATGCAGGAGAACAAGCACTTAATGACATTCATAAAGGTGGTTTTAAGCATTATATGCATAGTTTACGAATTGTTGAATTTTTAGAAAATAATGGATCGGGCTTAAATCTAACATTTGAAGTGAAAGATGGTATCTCAAAGCATTCAAAAGGTAGAGGGCCAATAATAAATTCAAGAATTAAAATAGCTACTCTGGAGGGACAAGTGGTTAGGTTATCAGATATTTTTGCATACTTTACTCATGATCTTGATGATGCACTAAGGGCATCCCTGATAAAAGAAAGTGATGTCCCATTAAAATTATTGAAATTTTTTGGTACTTCACACTCTGAAAGAATTTCAAAGGTAGTTACGGATACAATTAATGAAACAATTAAAAATAATTATAAAAAAGTAGTTATATCTAATACTATGGAGAAGAATTTAAATCGTATGAGAGATTTTTTATTTCAAAAAGTTTATTTTCATAAAAAATTAAAACATAATTTTGATAAAGCAAAAGGAATATTGACTGATTTGTATAAGTTTTTTATAGAAAATCCAAAAAAACTGGGTGAATTTTATTCTATTAAGAATTACGAACATTCGCTAAATGTATTAGATTTTATAGCGGGTATGACAGACGAGTTTGCAATGGAGATTCACAAGACTCTTTATATGCCTAAAAAATGGTCATTAAAGAGCTTTGATGATTAAAATGAAAAAAATTTTGGGAACAGTACCTTTTATTAATTGTCATCCACTAAATTATGCAATAGATTCGAGTTCTTTAAAACTTCTTTATTCTGTTCCATCAAATTTATTAAACCTTTTAAAAAAAGAAAAAGTTAACCTAAGTTTACTACCAATTGCCGATCATATTGAAAATAGTTCAATTTATTCACTAGAAAATAAATGTATTAGTTCGATTGGTAAAGTTGATAGTGTTATTCTAATTTCCAATACTGAACTTAAGAATATTGAAAATCTTTATTTAGATACTAGATCAAAAAGTTCAAATCTTCTTACTAGAATTATTTTTAATGAATTTTTAGATTTAGCTCCTAACCTGAAGACTTTCTCGCCATCTAAAAATATTAAAATCGAAAATAACTCTGGCTATGTTGTTATAGGTGACTTAGGTTTAGAAATTACTTATGCTTCTCCAATAGGTTTAAAAATCTATGATTTAGGTGAAATTTGGTTTAATGAAACTAATTTACCTTTTACTTTTGCATCCTATAATTATATTGAAAAGCCAAATAGTATTTTGATAAAAAATTTAGAAAATTCATATAATGATGGAATTAAAAATATTAATAATATAGTTGAAAATATTTATGAAAATAAGCTTATTAACCTTGAAAAAAAAATAATAGAGAAATACTTAAGTGAAAGAATAGTTTATGAATTTTCTAAAAAACATAAAGAAGGCATAGATTTATATATGAAACTAGCAAGAAATATTATTGAAATTGAAAGAAATGTTTTTAACGGTTAACTTTACTAATCATATTATAATATTATTTTAAAAAAAGGTTATAAATTTGTAATTTAATGAGTTTAAAAAAAATTATTTCACTAGGCCATAGTCCTGATGCAGATGACGCTTTTATGTTTTATGCCATAACCCAAAATATTATCACATCAAAAAAATTTGAATTTAAACATATAATAAAAGATATTCAGTCTTTAAATAAAATGGCTATAAATAAAGAGCTCGATACTACCGCAGTTTCGGCAAATGCTTATCTTAAAATTCAAAAAGATTACAGGATAATGGACTGCGGAGCATCAATGGGAGATAACTATGGGCCGATAGTTGTTTCAAAAGAAAAAATAGATATAACATCTTCTACAAAAATTGGTATTCCAGGTAAATTGACGTCAGCTTTTTTACTATTGAAATTATATTGTAACGATGCGGAATTTATCGAGTTAGATTTTGATAGTGTTATTCCTGCATTAGAAGATGGTGATATTGATGCAGGATTAATTATTCATGAAGGTCAAATTACTTATGATGATCTTGGTCTAAAGATTATTTTGGATATTCCAAAATTATGGAATGATGATTGTAAATTTCCTATGCCATTAGGTTTAAATGTTGTAAGAAGAGATCTTGAACTTGAAGACCAACTTGAAATTTCTCAGATGATTAAATCGAGTATTAAATATGCACTAACTAATATTGATGAAGCATTAGATTATTCTATGAAATTTGGAAGAGGTGTATCTAGAGAAATTGCAAAGGAGTTTGTATTAATGTATGTAAATTCTGATACATTAGATATTAATACTAGAGGAATAAATGGACTAAAATTTTTTTACAATAGAGCTTTAGAGAAAGGTTTAATTGATTTTGAGCCCAAATTAGACATTATCACAACATCTTAATTTTTCCATTAATCATGAGAAATTTTAAGTTTTTTCTACCATGTTTAAAGATTGTTTTTAGTGGATTCTTATTCTCTATTTTAAATCCTATTATATCGGCGAATTTATTTTTTTCTAATGTTCCAATTTTATCATCTAGTTTTAAATTTTTTGCACCACCTAGTGTAGCAATATTTAATATCTTTTCCTCAAGATTTGAAATTTTCAATTTTTTGCATTCTTTATATAAAAATTTTATTTCATTTAGAAAATCCAAATCTTTATTACTTGATAGACCATCCGTACCTAAGGCTGTATTTTTATACTCTAAATAAAATTTTAAATCAGGCATTTTTTCTTTTAAAAAAATGTTACTCCTTGGACAAATAGTTATTGGAAGATTTTTATTCATAATAATTTTTTTATCGTTATTATTTATATTATTCATGTGAACTAGGGTAGGTTTATTAGCTAAAATTTTTAAATTTTTTAGATATCCTAGGGGGGTAATATTATTTTTTCTTTTTACATTTGGCTGCGTAGAAATTAATTTAAAAATCTTACTATCAAATCTATTTTTTTTATTTTGAATAAATTTTATTTCATCATAACTTTCTGAAAGATGAGTTCCTATATGAATATTGAATTTTTTTGCATTTTTTTTTATTTTTTCCCATGATGAAGTATTAAGTGAATATATTGAATGTGGAAAAATCATAAGATTTATTAGTTCATTTTCTTTTAAAATACTATTAATTTTTTTTAAATCATTTTGGAAGTTATTTATATTTGAATTTGCTATTTCAAAAAAATATCCACATCTAATATTACTTTTTTTTATTATTGGAATATCAATTCCTTTATATGAACTTATTTGTCCGACAGTTGTGACACCACTCTGAAAGGAACATTTAATACTGTCCTTTACCGATTTTAAAATTAAATTTTTTTCTAACATCATTTTCTTCAGATATATTATTTGCTCAAGCCAACCAGGAAAATTATTAAATTTTTTTAATTTTTTATTTACCCAGTTTAATTCAAGATGTATATGAGCATTTACGAAACCAGGCATTATCAAACTATTTTTAAGATCTATTCTCTTATATTTTAATTTTTTGAATTTTTCCAATGGACCAAAATCAAAGATATTATTATTTTTAATTATTAAAGATTGATTTTCTAATAATCCATTTTTGGGACAATACAAAAATTTACAATCAATAATTTTATACATTTTAATCTATGTGTATTTTCCCTGAACATATTTCTTCTACTGGACCTTCCATTTTTAATTTAAAATTATTATCAATTGAAATATTTAGATTTCCACCTGGCATTTGAACTTTAACGTTACTATTTAGTAAACCAAGTTTATATCCAACAGACACTACTCCACAAGAACTACTACCAGAAGCTAAAGTATACCCTGCACCCCTTTCCCAAATTTCAATATTTACAGTAGACTTATTTATTATTTTTACAAATTGAACATTGATTTTATTTGGAAAGAATCTATGAGTTTCAATTAATGGGCCATACTCTTTTGCTAAATCTTTTGATATTTTATTTAAAAAAATTACACAATGAGGATTACCAACACTGACAGCATTGAAAATAAATTTCTTATTTTTTAAATTTATTTCTTTATTTAAACATGAATTATTTTTATCTTTTATTTTTACTGGGATTTTATTATTTAAAAAAATAGCATTCCCCATTTCTACATTGAAAAAGGATTTGTTTTTATTTTTTTTTATAAATTTGCTTTTTACTAGCCCACCTTTTGTTTCAATAGAAATTATTTTTTTATTTTTAACATATTTGTGATCAAATAAAAAAGCTGAGAAAATTCTCAAGCCATTTCCACTTTTTTCTGCTTGACTACCATCAGGATTATATATTTTTAACCCAAAATCCGCATTTTTACTTTTGCATAACATTAGGATACCATCTGATCCAATTCCATAGTTTCTATTGCATAATCTTATGATTTCTCTCTTTTTCAGTGAATAATTAACCTCTTTTCCATCAATAACTATATAATCGTTTCCTAGACCATGTGATTTTACAAAATTTATCATATATTTATTATATTGACGTTTTTACACTAGGTAAACACATTAATCTGGATAATTAATCTTTTTTTGTATAAAATTAATCAATCTGATTCAGGGAGGAGTCGAAATGTTAGAAATGTTATATGACGTAAAAGATAAAGTTGCTGTTGTTACTGGTAGCTCTAGAGGTATTGGTAAACAATGTGCTTTAGCATTTGCAGAAGCCGGAGCAAAACTTGTTTTAAATTACGTTAGCAATAAGCAAGCAGCTGAAATAACAGCTGAAGAAATTGAAGGTCTTGGAGCTGAAGCGATAGTTGTTCAAGCAGATGTTAAAGACTTTGAAGCGTGTTTAGCTTTAGGTGAAGAAGCTATTTCAAAATTTGGCAAGATTGATTTTTTAGTCAATAATGCTGGTATCAACAGAGATATAACTTTTAGTAGAATGTCTCAGGAAGAATGGCAAGAGGTTATAGATACTAACCTTGGTGCTTTATTCAATATGTCAAAAGCATGTGTCCCTCATATGAGAGATAATGGTTTTGGTTCAATTGTTTCTATTTCATCAATTATTGGAGAAACTGGAAATATTGGACAATCAAACTATGCTGCTACAAAAAGTGGTATGTATGGATTTACAAAAAGTTTAGCAAGAGAGCTTGCTAAGGATAATATTAGAGTTAATACTGTATCTCCTGGTTTTGTTGAAACTGATATGCTTCACAGTGTTCCTGCAGATTTGTTAGCAGGCATAAAGGATGAAATTCCATTAGGTAGATTCGGATATGCTGATGAAGTAGCATTAGCTGTTATGTATTTGTGTTCAACTGCTGGATCATGGATTACAGGTTCAAACATTAGTTTAAATGGTGGACATAATATGCTTTAAATAATATTTGAGCGGTCATTTGGCCGCTCCAATATTAATATTTATAAAAAAGTGTGTGATGGTAATTCAAGATAGTACATTGCAATATAACCAAAAATTATTGAAATAAGACCAACTATACAATAATAAGAAATTTTTAAACCACTAAACCCAAAGAAAGCTTTTATTTGAATTACAATAAAAAAAATCATCCAAGATATAACTGATATTGCGGATACAGTTCCAAACCAATACGTACCAATTTGTTCTTTAGATAAGATAAATCCCAATGAAAAACCTAAAGTCATTATAGGAAATGAAATACATATAATAAGGAAAATTATTTTTTCTAACGTAGATAGGCTGGGAAGCTTATCTATTTTATTAATTATTTTTTCTTTTATATTTTTATGTTGATAAATATATAAAATTGATACTATTGATCCTATTAAAATTAATGTGTGTGATATTAGATTTGTCATTACATGAAAAATTAGAATTTTATTTGAAAATACCTCAACATTTAAATCAGAAATAAAAATCAGTGGAACAGATAGTAAAAAGCAGGCTGGTGATATGAAAAGAGTGTAAAGTGATTTAAAAAAAGGTCTCATTATTAAAATGCTAAAAATTCCAACTATCCATGAACAAACAAATAGATTCATTTCAAATGTCTTTGATTCTAACAATATTTTTCCATTTAATATTAAATAGGTTTGACCAATTAAAGCAATCTTTAAAAAAAATCTAGAGATTTTAGATATTGTTATTTTTCCACTAATTAGATATAAAACACTAACAATAAATGATATTAAAAAAAGTGTAGAAATAATAAACATTTTTAATTAACTTTTGATTCTTCCTCATTATAATTTTTAGATAAATTATTATTTAATTCATCTAAATTTCCATCAAGAATGTCATCAATTTTATGTAGAGTTAGATTAATTCGATGATCACTAACTCTACCTTGTGGGAAATTATAAGTTCTTATTTTTTCACTTCTATCTCCACCGCCGACTAGAGATTTTCGTGTTTGTGACATATTCTCAAACATTTTATCTTGTTCAATTTTTAATATTTTAGCTCTTAAAACCTTCATTGCTTTTTGTTTATTTTTATTTTGTGATTTTTCATCCTGATTTTGAACTACTATCCCTGATGGTATGTGTGTAATTCTTACAGCTGAGTCTGTTTTATTTACATGTTGTCCTCCTGCTCCAGAAGCTCTATACGTATCTATTCTTAAATCCTTTTCATTTATCTCAACTTCAACATCATCGGCTTCCGCTAAAATAGCCACAGTAGCTGTTGAAGTATGAACTCGCCCGCTTGTTTCTGTTTCTGGTACTCTTTGAACTCTATGAACTCCACTTTCAAATTTCATGTATGCATATATATTTTTCCCTGTAATTGAAACAATCCCTTCTTTAATTCCACCTAATCCAATATCATTTTTATTAATAATTTCGGTTTGCCATCCTTTCCTTTCTGCACATCTTAAATACATTCTTAGTAAATCTGAAGCAAAAAGTGCGGCTTCATCACCACCGGCACCTGCTCTGATTTCTAATATTACATCTTTCGAATCTAACGGATCTTTAGGTTTTGTTTCTTCTTTGATTTTTTCTACAACTGAAGATAGTTGTTTATTAAGTTTATCGTTTTCATCATTAGCTAAATCTCTTAAGTCTTTATCTGCAAGCATCTCATTGTTATCAGAAATTTCTAGCAAAATACTTTTATATTCCTTAAAAAGTGCGACTAAATCGGATATTTTATTTCTTTTTTTAGATAAATCCTTGATTTTATTTGAATCGAGTTTTCCAGTTGAAAGCTGATTATCAATATTTTCTAGCTCTTTTTCTGCCTCTTCCAATTCATTAATAATTTTTTTATCAATCATAAGTTCACTTGATAACTAAATACTATCCGATAGAATTATATCATGGATATCATTGATATCCTTGATAATAAAGTTGAGGATACATTAAAAGTTAATAAAGAACTAAAATATAAATTGAACAGCTTGGAGATTAAAATTAAAGATTATGAAGACAACATCCAAGTATTAAAAGAGAAGAATGAATTTTACAAGACTGAGTTAAAATCTGTTCTTGAAGAATTAGATAAGGTTGTTAAAGATATAGATATTTAGTGAGAGAGATTAATTTAGAGTTTATTAATCAAAAATTAGAATTAAAAACTGATTGTGACGAAAAAACATTTAATCAGATTGAAGAACACATTAATAATGAATTTAAAAAACTAAATATCAATAATTTAAATATTTCACAAATAGAAATTGCTTCCTTACTTTTAATTAAAACTGTTCATAAAGTTCTATCCTTGACTAAAGAGAGGGATGAGAATTTTGAAAGGATTAAATGTATTTTATCAAAGATTTGATAAAAAAAGCATAGTCAGAAAGAAAATTTTATCAGATTTTAATTTTATTAAAGATGAAAAAAAACTCTTTATTCAAAAGAAGTGTATAAAATTTTTTGAAAAATGCCATCAACTTAATAGTGTTGTAATTTATTCTGCTACTAAATTTGAGATAGATACTATTAAAATTTTCAATTATTTGATAGATAGGAAGGTTAATGTCTATTTTCCCAAAATATTAAAAGATAATATGTCTTTTGATCTTGTTAGAGACAAACAAGAACTTATCAAAGGAACCTTTAATATCTTTGAACCTACAAGTAATTTAAAATGCAAATTGGAAGAGATAGATTATTTTCTAGTTCCATGTCTTGGTCTTGATAAGAATTATTATAGATTAGGATATGGAAAAGGTTTTTATGATAAAGCTCTAAAAAATATATCATCAGATAAATTAGTAACTATGTTACCTAGAAAAAATATTTCCTCTTTCTCATTTGCACAAATACATGACATAAAAATTGGTAATGTTTTTACAGAAACAGAGGAGAATTATAATGGATATAATTGAAATATTTTTTTACTTAGGAAGTTTTGCAATTGGTGCAATTGCAGTATGGTTTTTAAATTATAAAAAATTAATTAAAGGATTTAATATAAAGGAAAAAAATGCAGAAAATTTAATATTAAATGCTAAACAAAAGGCTAATAAATTATTAAAAGATACTGAGAAAAAAGTTAAATCTTTTAAAGATACTCATACTAAAAAAATTAAAGCCGAATTAAATAAGTTAGAAAAGGAATTAGATGATAAGAAAGCATCTATGCTAGATAAAGAGAAAGAATTCGAAACTCAGTCAATAGAACTCACGAGAAAAGAGGCTCAATTAGAAATGAGAGAAAAATCTTGTGAAGATATTGTTAATAAATATAGATCAAGGGAGTCAGAGTTAGAAGAAATACTTGAAAATGCTAAATCAAAGATTGAGGCAATTGCAGGTTTATCTAGAGATGAAGCTAAAAATGAATTAGTAAAGACCGTAGAAAATGAAGCTAAAATAATTTCAGCAAGAAAAATTAAAGAGCTTGAAAAAAATATGAATAATGATGCTGAAGGAAAGGCAAAAAATATTATTGCCCTAGCAATTCAAAAGTATGCTGCCTCCTATACTTCTGAAAAAACTGCGTCAGTTGTAAATTTACCAAGTGATGATATGAAAGGAAGAATTATTGGAAAAGAAGGTAGAAATATTAGAACCATAGAATTAAAAACTGGTGTGGATATTATTATTGATGATACTCCTGGGATAGTAACAGTTTCATCGCACAATCCATTAAGAAGGGAAATTGCATCTAGAGCTATTAAAAGACTGTTGGATGATGGTAGAGTTCATCCTGGCAGAATTGAAGAAATTGTAGATGAAATAGAAGAAAATTTAGATAAAGAAATTTATAAATTAGGTGAAGAATCCGTTTTAGAACTTGGTTTAAGTAATATGCATCCTGATTTAATTCAACTTGTAGGTAGAATGAGATATAGAACTTCATATTCTCAAAATATTCTTGATCATTCTATGGAAGTAGCTCAGATTTGCGGTGTTTTAGCGGCTGAAGTTGGACTTGATCCAAAATTAGCAAAGAGAGCTGGCTTACTTCATGATATCGGTAAAGCTGTTGACCATGACATTGAAGGAAACCATGTTGATATAGGTGGAGACTTAGTGAAAAAGTTCAATGAACCTAAGGAGGTTATTGACGCTGTTGAATTATCGCATACTGATAATCCAGATAGTCTTTATTGCTTATTAGTTCAGGCTTCTGATGCTATATCTGCAGCTAGACCAGGTGCAAGAAAAGAGTCATATGAATCATATGTAAAAAGAGTTAAAGAACTAGAAGAAATTGCTTCCTCTTTCAATGGGGTCGATAAGTGTTTTGCAATTCAAGCAGGAAGGGAGGTTCGTGTTATGGTTGAGAGTGATAAAGTCAATGATGATGAGGCAACAATATTATCGCATGATATTGCAAAAAAAATTGAAGAAGAAGTTTCTTATCCAGGAAATGTAAAAATAACAGTTGTCAGGGAGGTTAGGACTTCAGCCACTGCGAATTAGTATTTTTTTATTTGTTTTTTAGAGCTACTCTCGCAGCTGCAAGTCTAGCGATGGGAACCCTGAATGGTGAACAGCTTACATAATTTAATCCAATATTGTGGCAGAACTCTATTGAAGATGGATCACCACCATGTTCGCCACAAATTCCAATTTTAAGGTTTTTTCTTGAACTTCTTCCTTTAGATAAACCCAACTTCATAAATTCTCCAACACCATCTCTATCAATACTTGTGAACGGATCTTTTTCTAAAATCTCAATATCTTTTCCATCTATATTCACTTTTGTTTCTAAATATTTATTTATGAATTTTGCAGCATCATCTCGTGAATAAGCAAAAACTGTTTGTGTTAAGTCATTTGTTCCAAAAGAGAAAAACTCAGCTTCTTTAGCAATTTTGTCTGCTACTGCAGCGGCTCGCGGAACTTCAATCATTGTTCCAACTAAGTAATTAATTTTTTTCTTACCCACGATTTTTTTTGCAATCTCATCAACTATGTCTTTTTGATATTTAAACTCTGTAACCATCCCAACCAAAGGAATCATGATTTCTGGCAAAACTTTTATTTTTTTCTTTTCTACTTCAATAGCTGCCTCAAATATTGCCTGAACTTGCATTTTTGTTATTTCTGGCATTGTAATACCTAGCCTACAACCTCTGAGACCTAACATTGGATTGAATTCATGTAATTCTTCAACTCTCTCCAATAACTCAATTTTTTCTTTTAAAAGAATTGCATTATCTTCTTTTATTTGAAGTTCTTTAATTTCTAACATTAAATCTTCTCTATTTGGAAGAAATTCATGAAGTGGTGGATCGAGCAGTCTGATTGTACAAGGAAAACCTTCCATTGAGGTAAACAAACCTATAAAATCCTCTTTTTGCATTTTTTTTAATTTATCTAAATGTACTATTCTTTCACTAGAATTTTTTGACAAAATCATTTCTTGCATAATTTTTATTCTGTCTTCCGCAAAAAACATATGCTCTGTTCTGCACAATCCGATTCCTTCAGCACCAAATTTAATTGCTGTAGCAGCATCAGCAGGAACATCCGCATTAGTTCTAATATTAAGTTTTCTAAACGAGTCAGCCCATTTTAATATGGTAGAAAATATTTTATATCTCTCTGAAGAAATTTCTTTCATATTTCCTTGCATTACTTGTATTACTTCAGATGCAACAACAGGGATATCTCCTGGAAATACTTTTCCTTCAAAACCGTCAATAGAAATATAATCTCCTTCATTAACAATTTTATCAAAAACTGTGAAGTTTCTTTCTTTAATATTTACTTTAATTTCTTCTGCTCCCACAACACATACTTTTCCCATTTGTCTCCCAACAACAGCAGCATGGCTGGTTCTTCCACCTCTTGCAGTTAATACGCCTGCAGCTGCGGCCATTCCATGTATATCGTCAGGACTGGTTTCTTTTGTTACTAGAATAACTCGTTCCCCTTTTTTACTTAATTCAACCGCTGTTTGAGCATCCAGGGCAACTTTGCCTGATGCTGCACCAGGTGAAGCAGCTAAACCTTTGGTAAGTATTTCAAATTTCTTTTTATCGTCTGGATTAAAAATAGGAAATAGAAATTGCTCAAGATGTTCGGGCTCTACTCTTAAAACAGCTTCATCTTTGCTTATTAAGGTTTCTTTAACCATATCACATGCAATTTTTGCTGCTGCTATACCTGATCTTTTACCAGATCTAGTTTGCAATAAGTATAGTTTTTCATTTTCTATCGTGAATTCGAAATCTTGCATGTCTCTGAAATGTTTCTCTAAAATTTTTGCAGTATTTTCAATTTGAGAGTGAACTTTTCTCAATTCTCTTTGCATAGTTTTTATATTTTTTGGAGTTCTAATTCCTGCTACAACATCTTCTCCTTGAGCATTTAAAAGATATTCTGCAAATAATTCTTTTTCTCCGGAAAGTGGATCTCTTGTAAACCCAACACCGGTTCCACAATCATCACCCATATTACCAAAAACCATAGATTGAACATTTACAGCAGTTCCAATTTCTGAAGGAATATCATATTGTTTTCTATAAAATATAGCTCTTTGGTTGTTCCACGATAAAAAAACAGCATTTATGGCTTTAAATAATTGATCTGATGGATTTTGTGGAAAATTTTTACCTGTCTTGTTTTTAACAATTTTTTTATATTCTTGAACCAATGATTTAAGAGCATTCTCATCTAAGTCGACATCATGTTTAACATTCTTTTTCTTTTTAATACTCTCTAATTTGTCTTCAAAGATGTCTTTATTAACCTTTAAAACTACATCAGAAAACATTTGAATAAACCTTCTGTATGAGTCCCATGCGAACCTTGGATTATTGGTTTTTTTAATTATACCTTGAACAGTTTTATCGTTTAAACCTAAATTTAAAATTGTATCCATCATTCCGGGCATGGAAAACATTGCTCCAGAGCGAACAGATACAAGTAGGGGGTTTTTCGAATCTCCAAATCCTTTTTTGGTTGAACTTTCTAACTTGATTATATTTTTTGTAATTTCATCAATAATTTCTGCTGGAATTGATTTTTTATTTTCATAAAAGATTCCACACACAGCAGTAGAGATTGTAAAACCAGGTGGCACATTAATACCGATTTCAGTCATTTCGGCAAGACCTGCACCTTTACCACCTAGAACTTCTTTCATGGAACCTTTGCCATCAGCTTTTTTATTTCCAAAAAAATAAACAAAATTATTATTTTTTTTCGCGCCCATTATTATGTCCCTCCAAATTATAATTCAGTCAGGTTTGCAAATCTTGATATTAATTTTCTAAATCTTGTTAATAGATTTAATCTATTTTTTCTAATAATTGAATCATTGTCCATTACCATTACGTGCTCAAAAAAGTTTGACAAAACAGATGATGATTTGATAATTTCAATTAAACATTCTTTAGAATCTGTTAGGTTAGGATTATCAGTGTAAAAATTATCTATTCTTACTATCTCTTTATAAAGATCTTTCTCGTAATTGTTTATAAATTTATTTTGATCAATATCTGAATCATTATTATTTTTGGTTATATTTTTTAATCTCTTAAAGATTTCTGCCGCTTCATCTAAATCTTTTGATTTAGCCAATGAAGATATTGATATAGCTTTATTTTTAATACTATATACATTTAAACTGTTGTTATCTGATAAAATTGAATTCAAAATATTTACATTGAATCTATCTTCTAGAAAATAGTTTTTTATTCTCTCATTGAAGAAAGATACAATCTTGTCAAAAGACTCCTCATTTTTGTATTCTTTCACATCCTTACCAACATTTAAGAATGTATATTTTAAGATTTCATTTAAATCTAAATTTTTATCAAGACTCTCTACTATTCTTATTATACCTATACAACACCTCCTAAGTCCATAAGGGTCTGAGCTTCCAGTAGGAATTAGGTTTAGATAAAAAGCACTGCAAATTGTATCCAATTTGTCTGCAATGCTAATTATTATTGATAAATTTGTTGAGGGTAACTCATCATTTCGTGTTTTAGGTAGATAATGATCTTTTAAAGCAATAGAAACATCTTTATTAATATTTTCATAATAATATTTTCCCATAGTTCCCTGTAACTCAGGAAATTCATAAACCATGCTTGACGCTAAATCAGCTTTACATAAGTTAGATGCAATTTTAATTTGATTAATATCAATATTCATTTCTAAATATTTATTTAAATATATTGCAACTTCTTGTATTCGATTGGATTTAGCACCGTAGCTTCCAATACCTTGTATGAATGTAATGTCATTGATTTTATCTCTAATTTTTATCAAACTAGTATTTTTATCATCTTCATAGAAAAACTTTCCATCATTTAGTCTTGCCGCGAGAACCTTCTCATTTCCAGCTGTGACAATTTTTTTATCTATGTAAGATGATCCTGCAATATAAATAAAATTTGGTAATAATTTTTTCATAGTTTTTGATTTAAAAATTGAAAAATATTTTTGATGATTTTTCATAATGGAATTAATAACTTCTTTAGGTATTTTTAAAAAATCCTTATTAAAATTTCCTAAAAGAACTTTAGGAAATTCGGTTAAATTTGCAACTTCATCTAATAATGATTTATCAGGATTAACAAAAAAATTATATTTTTTTTCATATTTTAATATCTCTTTTTGAATCAATTCTTTTCTTTTGTTGAAATCTAATATGACCCCTGATGAGTTTAAAAAACTTTCATATTCTTTAAAACTTTTGATATTTTTTTTAAATTTTCCAGAAAATCTGTGCCCACATATAATATTTTTTGAATCTAAATCCTTTATATCTATTTTAATAAATTTTTTATTAAAGTTTGCATAGATATTAGAAATAGGTCGCACAAAAGAAAAGCTTTTATTTGCCCATTTCATGAACTTTTTATTTTTAATTTTCTGTATAGATATTTCAGATATTTTTTTTAAACTTTTTTCATTTAGTTGACCCTTTTGAACCTTTGTTCCATAAATGAAGCTTGATCCGTTCTTTTCTTTTATAGCTATATTTTTTTTATTTAGACTATTCTTATTGATGAATGAAATTCCGGGTTTCAAATATTTACCATGCTCATCAATTGAAATATTTGCAGGAGGTCCCCAAAGTTCAATTTTTTTATCAGATGTCTTTGTATCCAATCCAGTAATTAATATGGTTAACCTTCTAGGAGTTCCAAAATTAAATATTTTTTCATAAGGTATTTCATTATTTTTTAATTCAGTTTCAAAATTTATTTTTAGACTAGTAGATAATTCGTTAACAAAACGAGCTGGAATTTCTTCAACATAAATTTCAATAAAAAATTCTAATTTATTATTTTTCATATTGCTTCATATATAAGATTGCTGATTCTTTAGCCAATTCTCTAATTTCTAGAATATATCTGGCTCTTTCAGTAACACTTATGCTTCCTCTAGCGTCTAATAAATTAAATAAATGTGAGCATTTTAAACAATAATCATATGCTGGAAGAGGTAATTTCTCATTTATTAAATTGATACATTCTTTTTTTGATAAATTAAAAGTTTCTTTAAGCATATCAATATTTGCTATTTCGAAATTATATTTTGAAAATTCATATTCGGTTCTATGATGAATCTCTTTATAAGTAACACTATCAGACCATTTTAAATCAAATACACTAGAAACATTTTGAAGATACATTGCAATTCTCTCAGTCCCATATGTAATTTCAACTGTTATTGGATCAAGTTCAAAACCACCTGCCTGTTGAAAATAAGTAAATTGAGTAATCTCCATTCCATCAAGCCATACTTCCCATCCCAATCCCCATGCACCTAATGTTGGAGATTCCCAATCATCTTCAACAAATCTAATATCATGTTTTTTAGTATTAATTCCTAAATATTCAAGGCTCTCTAGATAGTAATCTTGAATTTTATCTATAGAAGGTTTAATAATTACTTGAAATTGATAATAATGCTGAAGTCTGTTTGGATTTTCGCCGTATCTTCCATCTGTAGGTCTTCTACATGGCTCAACATAAGCAGTAGACCATTTTGTTTTTCCCAAACATCTTAAGAAAGTAGCAGGATGAAAGGTTCCCGCACCTTTTTCTATGTCATATGGCTGCATTATCACACAACCTTTATTAGCCCAAAATTCTTGAAGTTTTAAAATAATATTTTGAAAGTTCATTGAGATTTAATAATAACATTAAAGAATCTCATCTTCTATCAAATGAGATTTATTATCTTTGAAATTTCTGATTTTGAATCTTCTATTATTTTATGAATATTTTTTTTAGGTTTTTCAATATTGAACAAACCTAAATTAATATTCATGGGTTGAAAATTAGTTTTATCATTGATTGAAATATAATTTAATAAAGTTCCCAGTGCCGTATTTTTTGGAAAATCAATCAAGTTTATACCAGCATGTAATCTAGAAGCATTTATTCCTGCTATTATTCCCATTGCAGCTGATTCGGTATATCCCTCAACTCCGGTAATCTGTCCGGCAAAAAAAATATTTTTGTTTTTTCTAAATTGTAGAAATTTATTTAAAATGTCAGGTGAACTTAAATAAGTATTTTTATGAATACTTCCAAACCTTAAAAATTCAGCGTTTTTTAATGCAGGTATCATGCTGAAAACTCTTTTTTGTTCTTGAATTTTCATTTTCGTTTGAAATCCTACAATGTTCCACATCGATTCAGTTTGATTTTCTTTTCTTAATTGGATTACGGCGTATGGACGTTTGTTCGTTTTTGGATCAATTAAACCAACTGGTTTCATAGGTCCAAATCTTAAAGTGTCAATTCCTCTGGATGCCATTACTTCGATTGGGAGACAACCTTCAAAATATTGAACTTTTTCAAAATCGTGAAAATTTATTTTTTCAGATTTTATTAATTCGCCTATAAAGTTTTCGTATTCATCTTTATTCATTGGGCAATTTATGTAATCTCCTGGACCATCTTCATATCTTGATGCTCTGAAAGATTGATCTTTATCTATAGACTCATATAAAATTATTGGTGAGATTGAATCATAAAATGCTAAAGACCTCTTACCAACTTTTTCTTCAATATTTTTGCTTAGGCTATCAGAAGTCAGTGGACCCGTAGCTACTACTATTATTTGATTTTTAGTACTCCATGGTAGTTCAGTAACTTCATCATTACATATTTCAATTAATTTATTATTTTTAATTTTGTTCGTTATATATTCTGAAAATTTCTCTCTATCAACTGCAAGAGCTCCACCTGCAGATACTTTTGATTCATAAGCGGCCTCTAATATCAAAGATCCCAATTCTTTCATTTCATTTTTTAATATTCCCGCAGCTTTTTCTGGCGAATCAGATTTTAGAGAGTTACTGCATACTAGTTCTGCCATTTTATTAGATTTATGAGCTGGAGAATATTTCTTAGGTTTCATTTCAAATATTCTGACAGGGATATTTCTTGATGAAATTTGAAAAGCTGCTTCACATCCCGCAAGTCCAGCACCAATTATCGTTACACCTTTAAAATTATTTGGTTTCAGATTATTTCACCAACTAAGGAATTTTGCATTGCATTAGTAATTTTGACTCTAACAGTTTTACCAATAAAAGATTGATCAACATTTTTTACATTAACGACTTTATTATGTGTAGTTCTACCAAATAAATCTTTATTATTTTGTTTACTAAAACCTTCAAGTAAAACATTAAAATTACTACCAATTTTTTCAATGTTTTTCTTTAGTGTAATTTCCTTTTGTTCGGCTTGTAGAACACTCAACCATTCACTAGCAATTTCATCAGGGACATGAGATTCCATATTTTCTCCCGGGGTACCAGGTCTTACCGAATATTTAAAGGAATAAACTGTATCAAATTCAATCTCTCTGATTAAATTCATTGTTGATTCGAAATCATCCTCTTTTTCAGAACCAAACCCAACTATAATATCTGTAGATAGAGCTAAGTCTGGAATTGCATCTTTAAGTTTTTGAATTCGGTCTTTATACCATTCGATACTGTAAGTTCTTCGCATTTCTCTTAAAACTCTGTTTGAACCAGATTGCACAGGAAGATGAAGCTGTCTGCATACTTTATTATTATTTTTCATAGAAGATATCATTTTATCTGAAATATCTTTGGGAAAAGATGTTGTGAATCTGATTCTTTCGAGACCATTAATTTCTTGAAGATGATCTAAAAGATTATTGAATCTCATCTTACTGTGTTTCCATGAATTAACAGTTTGGCCAATATAGGTTAATTCTTTTGCTCCTTGTTTGACTAATTCTTGAGATTCAAAAATTATTTCATCAAGTGGTCTATTTATCTCACTTCCCCTTGTTGTTGGAACAATACAATATGCACACTTTTTATTGCAACCTTGTTGTATAGAAACAAAACCAGATATTTTCCCTTTTTTATGATATGGAGTAACATCAAAAATATCTTGGACATCCATTGATGTTTCAAGGGGCCTTTGTTTATGTTCGCTTCTTATATCATCAATTATTTTTGGAATTTTTGGAATTCCTCTAGGACCCATCACAAAATCAAGATAAGGCATATCTTTCAATAGTTTTTTTCCATAAAGTTGTGCAACACAACCAGACATTCCAATGATTAAATTAGGATTATTTTTTTTTAATTTATTATACCTTCCAACCGCACTCACTGCTTTATGATCAGCTTTCTCTCTAATTGCACATGTGTTTATTATTATTACATCTGCAGTGTTAGGACTATCTACGGGCTCAGCTTGAAGTGCATTTATAATTCTATCGGAATCATATTCATTCATTTGACATCCATATGTTTCAATAAATACTGATTGTTTTTTCATTTTTCAAATTTTAACAACCTTTTGATTTAATTCAATAATTTAAATTGACTAATTTTGGTAATTTTAGTACCATTCTTAAATGCTTCAGTGGACTAGTGATATCAATTCAAAGCAATGGAAAACATTTATAGCAGCTTTCTTTGGTTGGACTTTAGATGCTATGGACCTATTATTATATGTCTTTGCTTTTAAGTTTATTGCGCAAACATTTGATATATCTGGAACTCAAGCAGCATTACTTTTTAGTATAACCCTTGCTTCATCTGCTTTAGGAGGAATTGTTTTTGGAATTATATCGGATTATGTTGGAAGGGTTAAAGCTTTAACTTATTCTATACTCATTTATTCTTTATTTACAATGCTTTCCGCATTTGCACCAGATATTTGGTTTTTTGTTGTATGCAGGTTTTTATTAGGTTTAGGGATGGGTGGAGAATGGGCATCTGGAGAAATCCTTGTTGCAGAAAGCTGGCCTAAACAACATAGAGGTAAAGTGGTTGGTATGGTGCAAAGTGGGTGGGGTTTTGGATTTATTTTTGCCGCAATTCTTGCTACTTTTGTTCTTCCAATATCAACATTCAATTTAAACATGATTCCATTTGTGAATACTGACTTTCCGATTGAAAGCTGGAGAGTTTTATTTTTCTTAGGTGTAGTTCCTGCTTTTTTAGTTTTTTACATTAGAAGAGTTTGTGAAGAACCAGAAATATGGAAAAAATCTGCAGAGGAAAGAACAAAAACAAAACAAGAATTTACTTTTTTAGAAATTTTTAATTCAAACGATATTAGACCAATGCTTATCAAAGCAACTCTTTTGACAAGCTTCTGTATGATTTCATATTGGGGATTAAGCTATTTTGTTCCAAATTATCTCGCAAGCCCAATATCTGAAGGCGGAGCTGGTCTAGGTATCGTTAAGGGTTTTGGATTTACCATACCGTTAAATATTGGTGCAATTCTTGGTTGTATATCTTTCGGTTTAATAAGTGATAGAATAGGAAGAAAAACGACTTTTGGTTCCTATCTTTTGATAGTTGCTCTTTTAGTTCCTGTATTCGGAAATATTGTAAGTATTCAGCAATTTTTGGGATTTATTTCTTTAGATGCACTTGTGCTTATAATTGCTCCATTATTAGGATTTTTTGCTACAGGTTTTTATTCAGGATTCGGTGCAATTTTTGCCGAGATCTTTCCAACCCGTGCGAGAGGTACTGCACAAGGGTTTAGTTATAATGTAGGTAGAGGTGCGTCAGCTATTGCTCCACCATTGTTCGCTTTCGTAGCTGTCAGTTCTGTAACTTTCTTATTTAATGGTGATATAATTGGTAATGGTAGGGCGCTTATGACTGCTTCAATTTTTGCCATACTAGCTTTCTTTGTTTTGTTGTCTCTTCCCGAAACAAAAGGGAAAGATCTAGATTAAATCTATTTATCCAAATATTTTATTAATTGGTACACAATTTGCCTTTATATTATATATAAATAAATATGGAGGTTATATTTATGCGTAATTTGACTAAAATTGCTATTTTTTTATTATTTTTAGCAATTCCTTTTGAGAAGATTAATGCATCCGAATCGGCAATACCGTTAACCTTTTCTGGATATGTTGTTACTCAAGGTACATATAATTTTGGTGATAATGGAGGAGACAACGCTAATAATTTTTATACTTTTAGTGATGATGAATCTACTTTTACACCAAGTGCACAACTAGGAGTTGCTAATGATTTCTTTGTTATTGATGCTTTATTTGGTTCAATGGCAAGTGATTTAGGTACCGGGGATGAAGAGTTCTTTCTTCATCAAGCGTATGGGATATTACCAGTTGGACAGTTTACGGTTATGATTGGCCACATGGATACAATGTTAGGTAATGAAGTTATAAATCCTGGAGACAATCCAAACATTACCAGAAGTTTCTTATTTGGTTATTCAATTAATTTCCAAAATACAGGGATCAGAGCAATGTTTGTTCCACCAATGTTAGCTGATGAGGTTTATATTGGAGTCAGTAATGGATCTGATGTTATATATGATGAAGGTTCCGATCAGCAAAAAATACTCGAAGCTGCAGCTGGTTTCACTGTTGGTGAAGGCAGTTTGTTTCTTGCTATGAATTATGGAAATGATGGAACTGATGCAAATACAATCCAGCAAACCTATACATTTGTATATGGAAATACTGTGGGACCGTTTGATGTAACAATTAATGGTGTGTATGGTAAGGAAACCAAATCAGATGCACTTGATGGTAAGTGGTATGGGTATGCTATTTATTTAACGAAGGGTATTACCGATAATTCTTCTGTTACAGCAAGATACGAATATTTTGAGGATAAAGGAGACACAAAACTTGGTTTTGACGATTTAGATTCATCTTTTGTTAATTCATCAGATGATGGAAAATTAAGAAGTTTCACTATTACACCTCAAATGGAAATGGGTGGAGGTATTCTAAGAGCTGAATTTAGAATGGACTTTGCTAACTTCAAAGCTTTCCAAGCAGGTGATAGTTCAACAGTTGAAAACAAATCTCAAAAAACTGCATCATTACAATATATTGTAATGTTCTAATCTATTTTAAACTTGTGGAGTCTTTATGGCTCCGCAAGTTTCCTTGATTAATAATTTTAATTATATAAACTTTTCGAATCTTGATTTGCCCTGATAGCTCAGTCGGTAGAGCAGAGGACTGAAAATCCTCGTGTCGGTGGTTCGATTCCGCCTCAGGGCACTTCAAAATTGCAAAATAGTTTATGACTCTGTACAATAACAAGATGATTAACACTTTCGGAAAATATTTAAAAAAAATAAGAAAATCTAAAGGCATAACTCAAGAAGGCTTAGCTTTAGGATTGAAAGTTTCAACAGTTTATATTCATCAACTTGAAACTGGTAAAGTTGATGCTCCATCAAAAATTAAATGTGATGAAATAGCTAAGTTTTTAGACTTACCTTTAAATGAAGTTTGGTCTAATGCAAAAGATCAAAAACTATTAAGATTTTTGAATAAAGAACAAATTATCACCTCTTTAGATGAGCCAATTACTAATTCTGAGAAGTTATTATTAGATCTTTTTAGAAATTTAAATTCTGAAGTCAAAAAAGACTTTGTTGGAATGATTTATATGCTTCTAAAATCTGACAAAAGAGTCTCTAAACAAGTTCTAAATAAAGTTTATGAATTATCAAAAAGTGCATAATGTATTACTTTAAAAGATTCATCATTATTCTTGTGATAGAAATATTAATACTTTCTTTTATTTCAACTATTTTTATTTTTAATTTTAATTTAGAAAGAGAATCTTTAAAAAAACAATCAAAGCAATTTACCGAATTAGTTGCAAATCAAGCTGGAATATTTTTTTCAAATAAAGATAATAATCCAAATAATTTTATTAATTATTTGGATTCTAGTATTGGCATAGATGAATTATCTTCAGCATTTGCTATTACTAAGCCTGATATAATTTCAATTTATTTTAAAGAAGATATTGATTCAGGAAATGTAAATGCAGGGGTAAACTCAGATTATCAAAAAGATACACAAAATGAAATTAATCAGAATATAAAATTTTTTTTTAATAATAAATATGTTGCTATAAGGCCTTTTTATGACTTGGATAAATTTTTTTTAGGTGTTGTAAGGGTTGAAATTGATAATATTCCATTGATTCTCAGAACTTTATCAACAAATGCGGTCTTCTATTTATTACTCTTTTTGATCTTAAACAATCAAGCGTTCCTCTTTTATTTGTGGACCAAGAAAAAGAGACCTCAGGTTGATGATATCTCATATATTAAAGAAAGTTCTTTAGGCTCTATAAAAATCATGCAAAAAATAATTAATCAAATATTAGAGGACCATAATAATGATTCTAAAAAAAATGATAATTAGATTTTTTTTAATATTTTTATTAACATTTAATGTCTACGCAATCCAGAATCCCAATTCGATTATATTCGAAACTATTAATCCTAATGGTCAAGTTCAATATAATGGTTATTACAAAAATACTTCTAATGAAAATATCAAAAAATTATCTCTAAGATATGTTTTAAAAAATAATTTAAATCAAGTTATAGAGGCTAAATCCGTTTCAATTATTGATATAATTTCTGGCCCCTTGGGTTCAAATGAGAAAGTTTTTTATAATTTTACCGTTGACTCTAAACTTAAGGATATATTCGAGAGAAAATTGTATTTTCTCAATGAATAATATAAATTAATCAATTATGTCTGATAAGATAAGAATATTAATTGCTAAAGCCGGCCTTGATGGTCATGATAGAGGAGCTAAAATCATCACAAGAGCTTTGAGAGATGCTGGATTTGAGGTTATCTATACAGGGCTTCATCAAACTCCAGAAATGATTGCTGAAGCAGCTTTACAGGAAGACGTTGATGCAATTGGTGTTAGTTTATTGTCAGGTGCACATAATTTTTTATTTCCTGAAATTATAAGTAATTTAAATTCTAAAGGACTAGATGATGTAATTGTTTTTGGTGGAGGAATTATTCCTGAAGAAGATATTGAAGGATTAAAAGATTGTGGAGTTAAAGCAATCTTTGGCCCAGGTACTACTACTACTGAAATGATAGATTGGATAAATGAAAATGTAGAAAAATAATTATTTTCTACCTATTAGACTAGTTAATAAGCCAACAAATAAAGCAATGCCAACAAATGTAGCTACTAATTTGATATAAAGACCAAGTTCAAGGTGTGAAGCTTTATAAATTCCAATCCCCATTAAACTGAATAATAATGTACATATTAAAGCTGAACCAAAATAATCTCTTCTTAACATTGTAACTCCATGAAAGTAAATATAATATTATAACTTTATGAAAGCAAATAATAATATAACAGTTTTTGGTGCAGGTAGTTGGGGAACCTCGCTTTCAAATATAATTGCACATAATTCCAAAGATGTTTACATTTGGGGGAAAGAGGCTTCAGTCTGTGATTCAATAAATAAAATTCAAGAGAATAAGATTTTTTTACCTGGCAATAAATTGTCTAAAAATTTATATGCAATCAATGATATAAAAAATAAAAAACTTTTTAATTCAGAGATTTATATCTTTGCAATTCCTACACAATATCTTAGACCAATATTAAATAAAATAAAAAAGGATATTCCTAAAAATTCAATAGTTATTAATGCTTCAAAAGGTATAGAAATAAAATCACTAAAATTTATAAGCCAAGTTTTCGAGGAACTACTTCCCGGAGTTGGAAAAAAATATGTAACACTCTCAGGTCCAAGTTTTGCTAAAGATGTAGCAAGCGGTCTTCCGACAGCTGTGACACTTTCATCTAAAAAAAATTCAATTCTTGATAAAGCTGCTACTCTTTTTGATAATTCTAATTTAAAAGTATATAGATCAAACGATATAATAGGAGTGGAAGTTTCTGGTGCATTAAAAAATGTTATAGCTATAGGTGCAGGTTTGATTGATGGAGTTGGACAAAGTGAAAGTACAAAAGCTGCTTTTATAACTAGAGGACTTTCTGAAGTTAGACAATTTGCAAAGATATTAGGAGCAAAAGATTCAACTTTTTTAGGACTTTCAGGAGTTGGAGATCTAATGCTGACATGTTATGGAATACAAAGTAGAAATAGAAATTTAGGTTTTATGATAGGGAAGGGCATGAATATTTCTTCGGTTTTAAAATCTTCAAATTCAATTGCAGAAGGATATTTTACTGTAAAGGCATTTATAAAATTAGCTAAAAAATTTAAATTTAAGTCCCCAATCCTTGATTCAGTTTATGGAGTATTGTACAAAAAATTAAGTGCTAAAAAATTAGTAACTAATATAATAAAAAAAGGCATAATTTCGGATATTTAGACTTCTATTTTAGTATTAAAAATGTATAATATTCGTATCTTTATCTTGGAGAATTTTCACTATCACAATCGATAAAAATATTAAATCCACTGAAATTTATGATGAGTTAAAAGACTCTTATTTGAGCTATTCTTTAAGTGTCATAATAGGTAGAGCACTCCCAGATGTCAGAGATGGTTTAAAGCCTGTCCATAGAAGGATTCTATATGGTATGAAGGATTTAGGTTTAGAATCTAATAAATCCTATAAGAAATCAGCTAGAGTTGTGGGTGATGTTATGGGTAAATTTCATCCTCATGGTGATACTGCACTTTATGAAGCTTTAGTGAGGATGGCACAGGATTTTTCTCTTAGATACCCCCTGGTTGATGGACAAGGAAATTTTGGTTCAATTGATGGCGATCCAGCGGCAGCTATGCGTTATACAGAAGTTAAACTTGCAAAAGTTACCTCAGAAATATTAGAGGATATTGATAAAGATACTGTAGATTTTGTTGAGAATTATGATGGTTCATCAAAAGAGCCGAGGGTACTCCCTTCAAAAATACCTAATTTATTATTGAACGGAGCATCAGGTATAGCAGTAGGTATGTCAACAAATATACCACCACATAATTTTAAAGAATTAGCTGAAGGCGTTATTGCACAAATTAAAAATCCTAAAATTTCTATTGATGAGCTAATAAAGATTATCCCGGCACCAGACTTTCCAACCGGTGGAATTATTCATGGATCTAAAGAAATTTTGAAACAAGTTTATACAACCGGAAGAGGAATTATTAAAATTAGAGGAAAGGCGTTTGTAGAAACTGAAACAAATTCGATTGTTATTACTGAAATACCCTACCAAGTAAATAAAAGTAAGTTAATAGAAAAAATAGCAGATCTTGTGAAAGATGAAAAGATTAAAGGAATTTCAGACATTAGAGATGAATC
>CEPA01024776.1_pt1 | contig 32302 bp, 49 predicted proteins | sample 356241 | NCBI WGS metagenome assembly CEPA01 (sample SAMEA2620542, study PRJEB7988) | marine metagenome | biome: marine biome (ENVO:00000447); feature: surface water layer (ENVO:00002042); material: "saline water (ENVO:00002010), including plankton (ENVO:xxxxxxxx)" | depth 5 m
AAAAAAAGGAGAGGCTTATGAAGTTCGACATACGACGGCTTGTAAGTGACCTCGGCGGTGCGTCTAGTGTGGCGCAGAAGCTAGGGATAACCAGAACTATTCCATACCAGTGGATGGATCGGGATTACATTTCATCGACTTATCTAGCGAAGATAAAAGAAGCGCATCCAGCGCTCGATTTAGATGAGTATATAACAGAAGGGGAACGACGTGCTAGAGAAAAGAGAAGCAGCGCTTGAACTATTGGAGCAGGGTCTTTGTGTTGTACCTATACATCCAAAGAAGAAACATCCTAGCGTTAGTTGGACACAGTACCAAACTAAACTACCAACCGAAGCACAGGTAGATGCTTGGTTTACAGATACACAGGATAACGTTTGTATTATAACAGGCGAACACTCTGGAATAATTGTTGTCGATTGTGACAACGAAAAAGCGATTGAAGAAGCGGAAAAGCTTGGTCTTACAAGGACACCTATTAGTGTTACCAGTAGAAAAGGTAAGCACTTTTACTTCGCATACCCAAAGGGTAGGGGAGTTATAGGAAGCAGAGTAGGAAAGGCAGACGGCAGTGGTATTGATTGGCCAGCGGTTGCTGGTTTAGATTTACGCGCTGACCGTGGCGTTATCGTTTGTCCACCAACGCCAAATTATACTTGGCATAAAGGTTGTGACTTTGACGAATTGCCAGAATATCCATATGGTCACTCGTTGGATTTGGGCAGTAGTAATATTGTAAACATTAAAGAGTTTCAGTTTAAAGGTGTTGATTTAACGCAGCTAAAAGTTGAGCTTAATATATGGGAAAGCACCAAGCTTTTAGTAGATAGGATTGGCAAGCTACAAACTGGTGACGGCAACGCTAGGGATCACCGTGTATATACAGCGCTGGGCATGGCTGCTGGGCAAGGTCTACACGGCGATGCGCTTTACGCTAACATACATGATTTCATGGATAAGTTTTTTGTTGAGCGATTGGATGATACAAAAATAGATCAGATGATACAGCGTGTTGAGCGTGAAGAAGAAAGAAAAAATCCAGATTATAAAAAGGTTGTTCTTGACAAGCCAAAGCCAACAATCAGTCCGATTACAACTGCTGACATTGAACGATTAGAAGCGCAGATAGGTACAAGAAAGTACTGTATTGATCCGTGGTTACCGTTAGATGGAACTGTCATACAGGTACACGGTTATTCTGGGCATGGTAAGTCTATGTTTATCCGCAATGCTTTGTATCATGTTGCTGCTGGTGCAAAAGAATTTGGGCCTTGGGAGATTGGTGAGAAAGCAAGGGTGTTGTATTTAGATTTAGAAAACAGTCGATCTAATATCACAAACTTTCTTGACCGATCCAAGCGTAGCGTTGGTGACGCTGGTGATAACTTTATGGTTTACGCTCCGTTTGATAATGAAGAACAGATGAATTTAAAAAGTGATAAGGGTTTGTTTCTACTGACTGAGTGGATTAAAACAACTGACCCTGACATTGTTTGCGTTGATACCGTTCGATCCGCATGGGTTGGGTTAGAAGAAAACTCTGCATCAGAATGGGGTAGGATTAATCAGATGGCGTTGGATTTAAGAAACGCTGGTATTACCGTTATACTGGTACACCATAGTAACAAGCCAAGCGAGAGTAAAAAGTTTGGGTCATTCGCTGGTTCATCAAACCAACTTACTGTACTTGAAACACAGATTAAAATTACACAGGTCTTTCGTGATCCTGACACTGCTGAAATGCGTGGTGGTATTGATGATAACGAACTGCCACATTCTATATGGAATATGTATGAAGCTGGGCTGAAGGGTGGTGAAAGGTGTGATGTTATAATCGAAGCACGTTACGGTAAGGTTCGTGATTGGAGTGACGCTCACCAAACACATCACTACGTTGGCTTTGCAAGTAATCCAGCAACTGTAACGAGCCGTGTGTTTGGTAAGATGGGTGTTAAGAAACTTGCACGTTACCTAGCTCAGCCGCATGAAGGACACGATGGGCAACTTCGATCAGCTAAAGATGATATTGAAATCAGTAGAGAAGTGGACAGACCAATAGAAGTTGTACGAGAATGGACTAGAGATCTAAGGCAAACCAACGTAGCAACTAAAGTTACTAACTTACAGGCATAAAAAATGGGGCGTTCATTGCAGTCTTAGCCTAACCCGAACGCCCCGTTGAGAAAGGGAGGACGCAAAAACTATGGAGGACGTCTTTGCAACTCCATTTGTATTCATTTGTGAATAAATGTCAATATCTAGTATCTTTTGGAAACTTTTATACAACTTTTTGATATAGCGTTGAGAAAGTGGTACGCTCTACTCTCTCATCTACGCTGCCAGAAGAGCAACGCGAAGCGTAATGCTCTTCTTCGCTTGCTTCGTTCGCCAGAGCGTACCAAACTTTTCAATTTTGTCAACTGTGTTTGCTTCATAAGTTATCTATTTGACTAACTTTACTAACTAATGTTACCATTATGCCACAGTAAATAATAATTGAGGCAGTGATGGGACATTCGATCCAATTAACGGCCGAGCAAAAAAAGTATTTAGAGGATAACCATTTGAGATTAAGCTACGCTACGATGTCTAGGCATATAGGCGTTTGTGTAGACACACTAAAAAGGATGCTTGTTCGGTTAGAATTACAAGAATTTAATGGTGCAAAGTATCACCATAGGCAACGACCTAAAACGTGGAAACGTCCATGTTTGAAATGTCGAAGCACAAAGAAACGACCAATCAATCAATACATCTGTGACGGCTGCAAGACAGGCGAAGACATTGGCATTTTTGAAGATGAAAACATTGTCCAAACTAACTACGCCAACGGCAACTTAGTAAGTCACCAAATAAAAATTTCACTAGCACCATCAAACGGTAAGTTTCAAAATGGCTAACAGACAAAAACAAAAAGGCGATGCTTACGAACGAGAGCTTGCCACATACTTAAACGAAAAAGTTTACAACGCCAAGCAATGCAGCCGTGCGCCCTTATCAGGCGGCGGCTTTATTGGGTTTGGCAGTGGCGGTGCAGATCTTACTGGTACTTCTGGGTTGTTCGTTGAAGCAAAACGTGTAGAGAAACTAGCTTGGCGTGACGCTTTGAAGCAAGCTGAGACTAACGCTAACACAACAAAGACGACAGATATCCCTGTTGTTATTACTCGCAAGTCAAGAGAAACGACAGGCGATAGCGTTGTGTTCCTACGCTTAGACGACTTCAACAAATTATATACAGCTTGGTTAAAAAGCGAAGGTTACCGAATGATCCCCTTGGAAGGGGATCAGGCAATGGCAGACGCTTTCGAGCCAGAGGACAGGTTGCGTTAATGTTAGTTGATATACTGATAGTCGGACTTGTTTTACTTTTACTTTGGACAGTTTGGAAGGACGGTAGGTAATGTGGGTTTTGCTTTGGATGCAGTTAACAATGAGCGCAGCTAGCGGTGGTGAATTTGAACACTATCACATTGGCAGCTACACAAAGAAAGAACTTTGCGAGATGGCCAAAGCTGACGCTAAAGTTCTTGTAACAAACGACAAATCAAAAATTGTTTGTATTCAAATTGAACTTTGATAAGGACGACATGCTATCCCTTTGGGTATAAGCATGAGTTACATTTAATTTTACGTTCACCCTCACTCAACTTTTTATAAGAGGGTATAACCATCGCCATTCTCGAAAGCATCGCAGCAGCGAACGCTGCGTATTCCGTAATAAAACAAGCTTGCGCCAACGGCCGTGAGGGAGCAGGGGTTATAGCGGCTGTTGGAAAGTTCATTGGCGCAGAAGAAGACGCCAAGGAAGCGGTGCGAAAAAAGAAAGCTAATCCAATACTATCGTTAACTGGTAGCACCGAAGAACAGTGGCAAGAATTTCAAGCGATGGAAAGAATGAAGGAACAGCGCGAGGAGCTTATCAGTTATATGCGGCTCTACTGCCGTGCTGGAACTGCCGAACGCTTCAAGCAGTGGGAAATCGACGCACGTAAACAACGTCAAGCCGCACGAAAAGCAGCCGAACAAAGAAGAGCAGAAATAATTGAAGCAATACAGCTAACGGTAGGGATAGGAATTGCGTGTGTCGTTGTCGCTGCTGGCTTTTGGTTCTTAGGCCGATACATGGGACGCTGGTAATATGGAATACATAAACGAAATTATGCGATGGATAATCGCTCCCGTCGCAGCGTTCGTCTGGTTTATTTATATGCGCCAACAAAAAAATACTACCGATATTGCTGTGCTAAAGGCGCAGTTACAGCATTATCAAACCGCCAACGACAGGGAGATCAAAGAAATGCGAGAAACCGTAAAGGGCATTTACGCTAAGCTGGATAACTTGGAACAGTATTTGCGTAAGTAAAATGAAAAGAACAGACCAAATTTTTATTGGTCGCGCTGGTGAATTTTTCGCTGCTTTTATATTAGAACGTTTCGGAATACGCACTACTCACGTTGACTTACCACACGATGATCTATGGTGTCGTACTCCTAACGGTGACTTGGTTAGGGTACAGGTTAAGGCTTGTTCAAAAGCAATGGTACATGGCGTTAAAGCTAGGCCAGCCCGATATTCTTTTCAGTTTGGAGCAAACCGAAACATCTACGATGGCGTTTACATATTAGTTGCACTTGATAAAAAACTTTGCCTTGCATTTAGAAGGGACGACAAAATCGGAAGAACTCTTAAAATCAAACCTAATATGTTTACTGAGCATGCTCAGACGCAAACCATCAAAGAGGCTTTCAAGTTATGAGAATGATAGACACAATAATAGTTCACTGCACCGCTACTCGCCCAGAGTGGATGGAGAAAAACAGCATCAACGAGCAAGTTAAAGAAATTGAAAAATGGCATACTACACCGCCAAGAAACTGGTCATCCATCGGATATCACTATGTTGTCGGTAGGAATGGACAAGTAGCTGAAGCAAGACCAATATCAAAGGTTGGCGCTCACGCCAAGGGTCATAATAAATCGTCAATTGGGGTAGCACTTGTAGGGGGATTTGGTTCTGATGCAGACGACTTAGCGTCAGATCACTTCACGCCAGTACAACTAGCAGCGATGTATGATTTAATCAAAAACCTACAGCAGAACTATAACGTACCCAACGCTAACGTTATAGGACACAACCGCATATCAACTAAAGCTTGTCCTGGGTTTCGAGTACAGAAGTGGCTATCAGGCATGTCGTTGAGTGAAGCAACGGCAAAGAAACCAGAGCGAACCAAGCCAACCCAATCGAAAACAGTGAAAGCCTCCGCAGCCACCGCCGCCGCCTCCGTTGGTACGGCAGCAACGGCAATGTCGGGCATGGATCAATTCGCACAATACATAATACTTGGCTTTGTTGGCGTGTCGATATTGCTTTGTATATATATTATGAGAGAACGCATCAAAGCATGGACTGAAGGCTGGCATTGATGCTTTATCTGATTGTCATTTCCCTATGGGGCAACAACGGTGTAACATGGGAGTACATTGGCAATCAGTATGTTTATCAAATACCTATGACCCAAGCGCAGTGTGAGAATATTGTTCGTGATACGTCATGGATAAAATGGGAAACTAACGAATACTATAAAGTGTCAATGGAGTGCGTTAAAGCACCTGACCTTCCGAAAGGTACATAATGTTTAAATTGTTTGGCTGGACTTCTAAACTACAAGTATATGCTGTGGCCGCTGCTACATTTTTAATTGGAGTGTTCTCTATATATATGATGGGCATTGCCAGAGGTAATTCAAAATTAAAAGAAAAGATTGCCGCTAAACGCGAGCAAGATTTTCGCAAGAGCGTGGAGATTGAACGTGAAATATCAGACCTTGACGATACTAGCCTTGCTGATCGTGCTTCTGAATGGGTGCGCGAAGATAAAAGCAAATAGCTTTTGTGACATTGCGCAAGCAATTAAGTTTGCAGACCGTGAAGTAGTAGACCACCTTATGGAGCATGATCGTAAGCTAGTTGTTGGCGTAACGTCACACAACGAAAAGATTAAGGAGTTGTGTGATTAAGTATCTTACCTTGCGTAAGAGCAATCGCTTCATCATACCTTTTAGACAACTGTAGTAAAGCTCTCGCTAGCTCAACGTTTTGATCGCGCAACTGCACTACTGCTCTGCCTATATCTTTTACTTCTTTATTATATATAAGGCGTTCGGTTGATACACCGCGCATCATGCGGTCTTTTATTTTGTCAATAATTTCGTCTTGTTCTTCTGATATACTCATTTAATATTCCCTTGACTTATTTGTTTGAGTGATTAACCTGTTGATACTTCTTACTTTTTTTAACACAACAGACTGTATAAGTAAACACTTACTACACCCCTCTTGACAAATTGTAATGAAAAGATTACATATTGATATACTCAAAGGAAAGGAGTACAAATGCCACTGGCTCTTAAAACAAATGACAAAGGCATCTATCAAATAGACGGTTACGCACTTGGTCAACGAGTACGAACATCTACTAAGACTGATGATTATGCCACCGCCCTACAAAAGAAAGCAGAGATTGAACTCGCTATAGCAAAGGGTGAATACAAATCAAACACTGATCCAGTTTCTAACGCTGGCTTTAAATATGTTGCTCGAAAGTATCTACGCTCACAGAATACAGGACAATCACGTACCACGTTGGGTTATGTCGGTAAGTTTATTGAGGTATTCAATTCAACTCCTGTCAAGCAAATTGATTTTGAAATGATTGAAGATTATGTCGATAAACACCACACACTTAAAGGCAATGCAAACTCGACGGTACGTCGGGAACTAACGCAACTGCAAGCCATCTTAAACTACGGTGCGGAACTTGGTCTGCGTAAACCAATAACAATAAAGAAACCAGCAGAGGACGACGTTGAAATAACTGTTCTCTCAATGGATGAACAGTCACGCATCTTTTCTAATCTTGATCCCGACACTTTGCGAGTATGTACTTTCTTGTTGCGTACTGGTTGTCGCCCCATAGAAGCACGAACGCTAACGTATGGCCAAGTTAACTTTGAGGAGCAGTACATAACTGTCGGAACATATAAAGGTGCTAACGGTAGGATGCGACTTCGCAAAATCGTATTACATCCAGAAGCACTGGCTGCTATTCCGACATCAAAGCCAATGCCATCACCCGAAAGCATGGTGTTTTTTGTTGACGGTCAAGCGTTGATTAATAACAGGACGTTGATTAACGATAAGTGGAACACCGCTTGTAAAAAAGCAGGGGTCACTGGCAAAACACCGTACACTTTACGGCACACCTTTGCCACACGTCACTGTTTAAACAACGTACCACCGAAACTAATTGCCGACATGATGGGTCATTCTGATCTTAAAATGATAATGAGATATATGAACACGACTGTAGACGATCAACGGCAGTATATGGTAGCATGAAGTAGTGCTATTGGAAAGGTAGGGATATTATGGATAAAAAAATTTGGTTAAGTCGTTCAGAACGACGCCAAGCACACAACGTTTTCGCAACAACGCTTGAAGTGGCAGCAGCAGCCGCCTCTTCTCTAGTTGTGGAAGGTACGTCAGCAGAGGAATTTCAAACAGACTTCATTGCGCAGCTTCTTGAAGAGGCAAAGCGACACCGAAGTTTGGCTGATGCTATAGAGTTGATCGTCAAGAATAATGGCGGCAACATTTACGACGATGAAGGGGAAGACATTACCGTGTCTTTGAAAGAGGAATTTAAAACAAAGGTACATTAACAATATGGTTAAGAAGCATAAAGTTCACGACACTTACATATGCCGAGCAAGAACAATAAAAATAAACGCTAAGAAGAAGAACGGTAGTTACTCTTCTTTTATGAACGACTTGCTAGGCAACATGATTTACTGCAACGCATTTGATACAATGCGTCACGAAATGAAAGCTGGTGAATGGTACGACGTTATCATTTGCATCAAAGATTACCAACGTGATGGGCCATGTGAAGGTCGCACCGTCTCAACTGTGCTAGCGCATATCACTACCGACATACACACTACACCATTGTCTGGTAAGTCGTTAGCATTTGGCGACATGACGCAACCTGATCTGGACGGCCCTACCAAACCAGCCGCTAATGAGAACAGCAAACTACCGTCGTTCATTACAAAACCACCAGCACCACGAATAGAACGTGATTGGCAAGTCGAAGTAATGAACGTATTGAAAACGGTACGTTGCTTGCGAACCGATGATATAATTTTTAAGGTTACGGGTTGTCGTAAGCATTTTTCTGATCTTACTGAAGGGGAAAAAGAGCAGTACCAAGCGGTCAGCACCGCATTGGGTCAGCTTCATAAAATGGGGGAGCTTGCTAGGATTGCTTGTTTCCGTGACGGTAATCAATCCAAAGCATCTCATGTATTTTGGGGTCGTAATTTGGACGACGCATTTCAAGTGCTTGATCCAAACTACGACAACAGAAAGAAGCACGAACAGCTTGCAGCTTACGGCAACGTTGCGCTTGTTAAGGATTAATCTTCTGGATTAACCACTGCTTTGAACGCTTGGGCTACAATGCGGTCAATATCTTCTTCGGTTAAGTCAAAGAGTTTTTCGTTTAGCTTACGCAAATGCTCTTCTGCTTCTGCATAAGTATCAAAGGTTTCGTGAGTGGGTTCAATTTCCCACTCACCAACACCATTTTTGCACCGTACTATTTTCATTAGTCCGATCCTTTCATTTTTGAATTGCAGTCATAATTTTTTCGACCTTCTTAAATGGGTCGTCTGTCAAACTCGCCCCAATTTTGGAGCGAGTTTTTTCTATTAATGCCTTACGCCATGCTGGGTCGGCGCAACAAAAGCGCAGCCCCAACACCAACAAGTCAGCATCTTTTAGTTCGGCACGACAGCTAACGCCAATGTGCATGTCATCAGCAACGCCAAGCACAGGCTCAGTGTCGTTGATGTAAAGTAACTTTCTTTTGTATGTCAGGTTCATTGTTTAAGCTTTCGATTAAAAGTTGAATTGCATTGTCAATTTCTGATCGGTTATTGACGTCACTGTAAGTCGCTAGAATTTTGCGCAGCTTCATAGCGCACTCTTTGCGTTCGTCTTTTCGTATCGCTTCGGACATCAGCTTGTCTCCTTCCTGTAGAAAATATGCCTACCAATCGTGCCAACCTTTTTGTATTGGCTAACCCAATATGGGCTAACATAATCGGCATGATAGTGGAATGTGTTAGGCGGCAACTGGCTAGTGTACCCCTTAGTGTCGCTAAGCGTAGACTTGGCTACCGCCAACGCTACACGCCAAGCGTGTCCAACTTTGGGTTTGTCGCTCTTACCGTCATGCGTCCATGAAAATTGCTTACGTTGCCAGACAACTTCACAAACTGTATCTGGGTAAGCGTCAGACTTAACTCGGTTCATAGTTACTTCTGCAACTGCGAACTGAGAGTTGATTGGCTCTGATCGTGCTTCAAAATACACGTTCAACGCCAAGCATAGTACTGCTTCTATCATTAAACTGCTCCTATATATTCTGATTTCAGAGGGTAATGGTGATCGACCAAGGCACAGGCTGCCCTGATCTTTTCTCTATCCTTGTGTCGGATGCGATTGTGCCTAACCACACAAGCAACGCGCCACCAGAAAAGTGGTGGTCGCCGATCGTACATCAGCAACCATTCTGCTTTCACTGTAGGTGGCTTTTTCTTAGCTGTCGTCCAGTTAGGCAGCTTCATAGCTACCTTGTTCGTCAAAGTATTTGCTAACAGCTTGCAACATATCAGCCGCAAGGTCGTTGAAGTTGGTGAAGATTGACCCTTTGATGTACCTATTCATCTCGAAGCCAACGCCAATACCAATAGTCTCAACACCAAGATGCGCAGCCATCTGTTGACTAAACCGCATTGCTGGTTCGGGGAAGTTACCGTCAAGATCACCAGCAGCAGAACCGTCCATCAAGAAAAACATAACCTTGCGTTCCTCGTTGCGTTCCAACAGTGACTGAACACCACGCCAATAAGCTTCGACGGCAAACGTGCCACCAAAGATCAATTGACGCTGCATCAACAAGTCACCACGAACATGCTTGTAGTTGTCGTTGAACTGTTTGATCCGCAAGATTTGACAGCCATCCCTGCTACCTGTGCTGTGGCCATGGAAGTGAACAGGATAACCACATTTCCATGTAGCAATCTCTGTTGGGATATTGCCCATGCCCAACGCCTCGTTCAGTGCAGCCAAAGCGTTCGACATCCGAACATTCCGCACCGAACCACTAGCGTCAGCATAGACAGCAACAGCAGTACTGTATGCCTGGGTATGACTTCGAGTGTAGAAAACGTTGTGATCGCCAGCGACAACGCCATACAAACGTGAGCTATCCAAGCGACCACGCTTCTTGCCACGTTCCGTTAGTATCTTTTCTCTAGCTTGCAACCGTCTTGCTAGTGAAGTGATTGCCTGTCGGTCAGCTTGATTAAGATTTTTCAACCAAGTATTTTCAAGGCGGCTATGAGCTTCTTCATACGGCTCTCTTTCATGGTCGTTCGTAACATTGTTGTAGATAGGCTGATTATTTTCGTCCATCTTTTTGACATCACCTGTGCTACCGTTCCTTGAAAGAACCATCGCCTTAGTAAGATTGCCGTACTGAAAGTCAGAGTTGTTGTGGTCATAGACAGGGTGTGGGTTGTATCTAAGTGTCTGCTTCCACCCTTCGTCGTCAGTAATCTCTGGCTCGTTTGTGTACTCTTGGTGCAAGTCAGCGATCTTGTTGACAACGTCAGCAGCATCACCAGCTTCAACAGATTTGAACGGTTTGAGGTTTAGCTTTTCCTCATTGTCGTTACCTTGCTCACCTGTATTCGGCTTGCCAACGCCCTGTTGTTCTTCTGGCTTTTCTTCTTGCGACGTAGACGCTTCTTCTTCTTGGCTATCACGCTCTTTATCTCCGTCGTCATCTCTGGTGTCGCCACCTCCGCTGTCAGGCGATTGCTGTTCTTCATCTTCTCCGTCTGATCCAACGCTTGCTCCGTCATCTCCATCTCCATCCTGATTTGACGTCTGTTCAGTTTCATTTTCATCTCCTTCCCCTTCATCGGGTGTTTCGTTTCGTGGTGGCGCATCGAAATCTTCTTCAACCCAGAAATCGTAGAAGATGGACAACGCCAGTTTGCAAGCAGCGCTTGTATGCTTCAGCTTGAGCAACCGTTTGTGGTACTTGTTGAACAACGGCATTGCTTCCTCGGGAATATTGTCGAGGTACTCTTGGACTTCATCAGCGCCAACGCCAAACGACATACGGCAGTTCAGATTGATAGCGAACATCGCTGTCTCTCTTGGGTCATAGTCAGGCAGATCACGCAATCCATCACGTCTTGCCTTATTGCTCTCAGCAACAACAGCTTCACACACTGCGTTCAACGCCAACGGTAGGCCAGCAAACTTATCGCATAGCTTCCGCTCTATCAACGGATCTTCCAGAAAATTCCAAATGCGATGAAAGGTGTTAAGCTTTCGGACAGCACGTTGGCAATCTTCATCTGTCGCTATGATAGGGGTAGTGAGAGTACTTGTTCGAGTACCAAAGTGTGGGCCTTTCTCAACCCTAAAGTTATCATCGACAAACTGGTTGTAATACTTCTTGTTAGTGAACAAGATGTGGCCAACCTCGTGACCATGATAGCCACGAAAGACCATCATGTCTTTCTTCGTTAGCTCTGCTAACAACGGTAGTCGTGGCAAGGTAATGTGCTTGTAGTTTGTACTTGCACCATCACCGTCGAACGACGTAGTGATTTGCTTAGCACCATGAACTTTTGTCAGTGCTTCCAAACCTGTCTTTAGTGCCAGAGGCGAATTAAGCTTGAACATTATATGTTCTCCTTGTGTTGTTTAAGTTTGATTAATAGGCGAAGTTGAGCCGTTAGAATGAGCCAACACTCATTCGGGGTTAACGGCCCAAAATCTTCTCCACTTACGGTGTTAGTCAGGCGGTACGGTTTTGGATTAAGTTTAGCCGTACCGTCTGGGTTGTCGCTGTAGCGGTTAATCTCCAACGACTGTTTGATAGGCAGCGAAAGAAGTTGATACGCTGTGTTCAACTCCTTAATACGCAACCTTATCTGAGCTAGCTTCTGTTTGCGATTACCCATTAGAACGGCTGCTCTTCGTTAAGGTCTTGGGTAACTTCATTGTCACTGGTTTCGCCTTTTGTAATACGCTCCACCAATTCGTTGATCTTAGCTGCGTCCATGTCAGCAGCACGTTTGGTAATGTTAATCAACACAGCCCTTCTGAACGCAGTACCTTCACCAACCTTTGGCGCAAACTCAGCACAGTATTCAGCTAGGGTTTGTGAATTACGTGGAGAGATAGGCAATGCGATAGTGCCTTCGAGAAAACCTTTACGGTAATCACGAAGAAACGTCTCAAGGTTTTGCGCTGATGTCTCGGATAGCGTTGGCACTATCTGACGGATCATGTTAACCTCTACGTCAGCATCCATGTAATCAATCTCAAAGAAGGCGTGGTAACGGTTGATCTGCGCTGCTGAAGCCATCTTGACTGCTGCTGCATACAAGCCAGTGTCGTCGCCTTGACCACCAGAGTTTGCAGTTGCGGCAACGTTGAAGTGTGGATCAGGGTAAACTAGACGGCCACCATCCTCGTTGATACGCAACGGCTGACGTTCCAACACTGGCTGAAAGAGGTAAGATACATCACCTCGGAGAGCGTCAGCTTCGTCAATGATAAATTGCGCAGGGAGTTGCATAGCTTGCGGAAGCACACCCTCAGTAAACGTTGAGATTGATTTGCCGTCCTCAACACGGATGTCCTTGCTGCCGATAACATGATAGCTTTCTATGTTAACGTCACAGCTTAGACGAAAGCACATCTTGCCAATCCTTGCACAGACTTGCTGAACAAAGGTTGTCTTGCCTGTACCAGTGTGACCTTTGAACCAACTGTTCTTGCAGTTTTCCATCGACCATAAGAAGTCAGACAATGTATCAATGTCAAAATGATAGTGATGCAACACCTCTGGAACTTTTGGATTAGCAGCATCCCATTTCCAACAGGTGATTTCACGGTCTAGCCTTGTGTCTTGGATACCGAAAACATCTTGAGCGTTAGCAGTGTACGGCGTCCCATTGGGTATTTCACCATCCGATTTAATGACAGATGGAGCAGCCTTTGGTGCAGCCTTTGCAATCTTTAGCTCTTTGTTAAGCTCACCGATCTTGTCCAACGCTTTACTTGCAACGTCCTCGGCTTCTTCAATCTTGCCAAGCATATCGTTGTAGTCCTTGAACACGCCTTGGCTAACGTCAGCTAGTAGATAGTTCAAAGCAGTCATGCTGTTTGATGCTGGCGTTTTGTTGAACGATGGATGCAATTTCTGCTGTTGACCATCCAACAATGGTGGCACGTCGTCAATCTCGACATGATCCATCGACTTGCACAGTCCGTCCAAGTCTTTGTCGTTCACAAGAAACGACCAAGTGTTAGTCATTTGTGCTATGCGACCCTTAGTGTACGGCCATGTTGTTACCTGTTTGCCGAACTCTACAGTCTCACCGTGAAACTCAAGAGGCAGACCGCTAACAGCAGTACATAGTGCTTCCTTCAATATCGTTATGGCTGAGTTAAAGCCATGCTCTTTGATGTCAGTCAGCAAGATAGCCAACGAGTACAACGACATTGCTCGAAAGATTTGTGATGGCTTGGTATTGTCCATCTTCCTAGAACTGCTTACACCATGAACAGCGTTTGATTTATTATTCTCAAGGTGTACCATGAGTGACGAACTAACCTGTTCGTCCGTCAACATTGGGTCAGTGTAGATACCAGCTTGGGTAAACTGGTGGGTTGCACTGCTTACGAGAAGGTCTTTCAAGTCTTTCATCTTCTCGGTCTTGTTTCGTGCCGCTTGCAGCACAGTTCCTAGTTTCAAGTTTTCCATTATTTGTCCTCTCTTTGGAAAAGTTGTTGTATTGTATATAATACAACGTTGGTTGTAAACAGCTAACTTATGAACTGTTTGGTTGCTTCCATTACCTTGCCCAATTGGGTTAAGTTTTGGATGCAAAGCGTTTGGTTCTTGCCGTTCGTTGTCTCGAAAAAGAACAGCAAGTCACCATCTTTAAGGCCAATCGTTTTGATGTTGCCGATTGACATACGTTTCTCACCACGCTTGGCTGTACGGTAGAAACGAACCTCAATGTCTTTGGTCATGTTGATTGCGTTCAGCAGCTTGGCTGGTTTGTTGATCTTCTCACCACGCTTTAGCACGTCAACGTCAATACCAAATTCACGAAGCAACAGCCGCAAGTCTGCACGGCAGTTGAAACAGTTGTTGTTGATACTGGTTTGGGTTAGTCGAACCAAAGCACTACGACCAGTAGCTGCGTTGTGCTTTCTTTGGGTCAGCGCTGCTTGTGCAACGCCTTCCCAATGGTTTGGTGTGTGCAACGTCATTATGCTGCACCTTTATGACCGTGCCGAAGCATGTGCATTGGAACAGTCCATTGCAAATGGCCGACAGACACCCTGACTTTGGTTCTGTTGACCACCCTGACGTGGCCATTCATAACCTCACCGTCATTCTGCACAAAATGCACTGGCATGTTTGGTTGCCATTGATCCTTGCTGCGTCGAGCAAGAACCTTTGACCGATCAAATGCTAATTGAGCAATGTCATTTAGCTTCTCGACACTGTGATTATTGGAAATCCATGTAATCACGTTTTCATAATTCATAGCTTCTGCCATGTTGTTTCCTTTCATTTTTAAGATTGAGCCGTGATTTGTAGTATGCCAGCGTCAGCTATGACTTGGCTCAATGGTGCGGTTGGTTTGCTGACGTTAGGGTTGAAATCGTAAGCATCGTAAATGATTTGTTCAGCTTGCGGCCATGCTTCGATTATTTGCTTGGTTGTGCAATCTTCCATCTCACTTGCAAGCTTAATAGATAACTTACGAAGGTTAACATCGTGAGACATATACTTGGTTACCAACTCTGCTATGGCGTTGTATAGCAAGGCGTCTCTGCCGATGTGATTTTTGACTATCGTGTTACCGTCAAAGGCTCTTGATGGAATGTGGCTGCCAAGTCTAGCTTGGTCAATAAATGGTGTGATGTACCTTATATGGCCAGTATCTTGCATCCAGTCTTGCAATGTAGCTTGACTACAACTGTTACCAGTATGGAAGTACCAGAAATCAATATCAGCTATCTCAACGTCCATTCGATCCAAAGCACGGCCAAGTTGGTAATCATCTAAGCTACCTGATATGCGGCGATCACTCTCTACGCCAGACAATAGATCTCGAAAAGGTGGTGGTTGGTTTTTCCACGGTGAATGGTATTCGTCCTCCATTGTTTCCCGATATGCTTTTGGTAACTTAAACCAAGCTTCTCTGGAAGGGTCTGCCATAATCATTGTATGAACTTGGTCGAGGATTTTCTGGATTTCCGCTATAACAGGGGATTGGTCTGGTTGTGGCCCAAGTATCTCATTTGCTAAAGCAGATGCAATATCTTGGCGCTTGTCGTAGCTAAGCCTACGATGTTTGAATGTATTAGCCATGTGGTTTTCTCCTTTACTGGCTGATTGGTTTTGAAGGTATGATCCAACAGTCACCTTGACGTTGAACCCATTGGTTGGTTTCTGGGTTGAAAATGTTTTCGATCTGGTTGCAGTTCATAAAGCTGTTGACTGCGACAACGGTGAAAACAAATCCAATTATGCCAGCGACACAAACGATAGCAACGCCATAGGATACACTCGCTATGACGTTGGCTGTTGTTGGACGTTGGTCTGACATTACTGACCACGATTGAGGATGGCCTCTGGTGGCAATCCAAAGAGGTCGTTTTGAAGGCGTAAATCTTCCTTCGATAGCTGATCCTCTGGCTTGAACACGTTGGCAATCTGCTCGTCGGTGATGTGAGGCATGAACTTCTGGTTGTTGCACTGGTATGTTTCCAATGCTTTGACGAAAGAGCGATATGACATGGTTGTCTCCTTTTCTGGTTGCTCTGGGTTGTCGAACCGAATTGGCTCGTCGGAACGGCCAAAAGCCGCTCGGAGAAGCCAAAAAAAAACCGCCACCCCGAAGGGCAGCGGCTTAACGTTGGGAGGTTGTTGGGGTTATATCGAAGATATAAGCGCTTCGATGTCGGCAAGCTTTTCAAGCTCTGCCTTCGCCTTCTTCGAGGTTTTCCCTGCTAGGTCGAGCTTTCTAAGCTCGAGTTGGGCTTGGAGAAGCTTTGCTTGGGACGAAGCTTCGGTGGCGAAGGCTGCTTCGGCAACTTCGACCTTCGGTGGCGTTGGAGCAGCGGTAGCTGCCATCTCCTCGGCCAGCTTCGCTGGGTTGAACCAGCAAGCCATCTTCGGAAGACCGCTGCCATCCAAGCGACCCTTCGGGTCGACTGCAAGAACGCCGTTGGCGTTGAGTTCGGCCAATGCTCTGCGAAGCGTAGCGTTCTTCGCCTTGGCCTTTAGGCCACCCTTCGCCTCGTTAGCTTGGAGCCGCTCCTTCAGAGCGGTGATGATCTGAGGCAAAGCCTCTGGTGTTGCTGCGACTACGTCGTTTACTTCGTTGATCTTAATGTTTCTATAGGACATAACTATCCCCTTTCACTTGTCTTTGAGTTTCGTTTTGGAAATCATTTTCCGACGACAAATGATCCCTTTTCCCTTTAGGGAAGCCGCGCGGTTTACTAACTTACTGATATAGTTATAATAGTAGTAATTTGCCGCGCGTAAGGATAAAACATAAACGTTTCAGTAGGTTAGTAGAGGGTTTAATCCCTGTCAAGGGGAGTTTAGGTTGTTGATAAAAAACACTTTTTTGCAGAGTTGGCCAATTACTTGGCCAAAAAAGGGGATAGGGGGGCTAACCCCCTATCCCCGAGGTCACTTTTTGCATTGCCACCTCTCTACCCTATCCGCGCACCGACAAAAAAAATGAAAATGTGAGAAAAAACATGGCTTATAAAAAAGATGCAGTAAAAGACCCCACAGTTTTAAACCCTTCACAGGTCGCCCGACTACGAGCGAAAGTGTTTGAGAAGGTAAATGTTCAAGTCGAAGACGCACACAAGGCAGTTATGGGCGATATTGCTTGGACGCCTACCCAAGCCCGTGTGTTTGCTACACTTTTGGGTAAGGTAATGCCTGATCTTACTGCCCAATTCCAACATCACGAACACAGATTAACAGAAAACGTCAACGAGCTAAGCCGATCTGAGCTAGAACAGATAGCTGCTGGCGTTAATCAGATAATAGACGTAGAGATAGAGACAGAAAATGACAATTAACCAACAAGAAGCCGCAAAATACTTACTACATTTACGCCGAGCAGAAGAAAGCTTTGAAGGTTTTGTAAAACTTTTGCATCCAACGTGGAAGCTACCAGAATTTCACAAGCATCTTATTGGTGCATTAGACTTATTAGAGAAGAATGAGCTAACAAATCTGTACGGTAAAGACAAAAGGTTTGGCAATCTTCCAGAAGAGCAGCCTATTCGGAATATTTTGATAACAATGCCACCACGTCACGGCAAATCCACTTATGGGTCTGTGTATTTCCCTGCATACTTTATGTCCCGAAAGCCTAGCCGCTTTATGATGGTGACATCTTATAACACCCAGCTTGCCACAGACTTTGGGCGTCAAGTTCGCACTATTGTTAACGATCAATTAAATGAACAAGCCTTTCCCGATTTCAAAATGGCGCAAGACAGCCGTTCAGTTGAGGCGTGGCGTACCACAGTCGGTGGCGCAAGCTACTTCATTGGCGTTGGCGGTACTACATCAGGGCGAGCCGCTAACTTACTCCTGTTCGATGATCCCCTCAAGTCTAGGGAAGAAGCCGAAAGCGCAACCCAGCGCAACAAGGTTTGGAATTATTACACATCTGCACTGACTACACGTCTACAGCCTGACATTGATAACATACCCCCAGCGCAAATTATAATATTAACACGCTGGCATCCTGACGACTTGGCTGGTCGCCTGATGGAAACAGACGATTGGAAGGAAGGCCGTTGGCTGCACATCAACTACCCAGCGATTTCAGAAGTTGAAACTGGTCTATCAATAATGCGCAATCAATTACCAGAAGATGATCCTCGTTACTTGCCAACGGCAGAAAATAATAAACTTTCAAACTCTAAACGTTTAGTTAAAGGGACTAAGGAAGAAGCGCTGTGGCCAGAACGGTTTAACTTGGAAGACTTGCACCGTCGCCAAAGGTTAAACCCTAGAGAGTTTGCCTCACTGTACCAACAAACTCCATACATTGAAGGCGGTAATCTTATTAAGATGAATTGGTGGCGTCATTACCCTGACGATCTAAAGCCAGAAAAGTTTACGTCGCTAATCATTGCAGCCGACACAGCATTTAAGAAAAGTGATAACTCTGATTACTCTGTAATGATTGTTGCTGGTCTTGATGCAACTGGTGACATTTATCTTGTTGACTTAATTAGGGATAGATACGAGTTTCCAGAACTAAAACGTCGAATGATCCAGCTTAACAATCAATGGCGTGGCCGTGGCTTGCGTGGTATTTATATTGAAGACAAAGCATCAGGACAAAGTTTAATTCAAGAGCTTCAAAGAGAGAGCGGTGTTTCTGTAATTCCGTACAAGATAAACACTGATAAAGTCGCAAGACTAAATGCTGTGCTTCCTCTGATTGAAGGAGGTAGAGTTTTAATACCTGAGAGTGCATCATGGATAGATCAGTTTCACGAAGAGTGTCAAAGCTTTCCATCTGGTACATTTGACGATCAAGTAGACGCTCTTGCTATAGCGTTAGATGTGCTTGCTCGTACGCCAGCAGGGGGTGACTATTACAGACCGCCGACCTTTGATCGACACAAGGAAACGTTTTGGGATATGAAGTCTGAATTAAACCAAGGATCTACTTGGTCAGGTTGGGGTGAATAGGGACGACTAACTTATAGAATGTGTCCTAAATGGATTTATGTCAGTAGTTACTACGAATTACCGCACTGAGTTTGCCACAGAAGGCGATGGAATTGTTGTAGACTTGTCGGAACACGCGAACAAGTTTATGCAGTATGAAGACATCGCGTCTGATCTAACTCAAGCGCAAGAGAGCCGACTTGTCGATTATGTCAAGTCAGCAATGTTAATGTCTTACGATAAGATCTCACGTCGCCATGAGCATTGGAAACAAGCGGATCGCGCACATGATGTCTATGTAAGGCCAGATACAACAGCATTTAGAGAGAAGGCAGTTATAGCCGACACTCGCGCAATCAGTGACACAGTGCTTACTTATCTTATGGCTGCACTTACTGGTCGAAACCCAATGTTTCAACTTGAGGGTCTAAATAGAGAAAGCCGCAAGTCGTCACAGATTATAGAACGTTTACTTCATCAACAAATGCGCAGAACCGCAGGGGAAGCTAGAATAGCGCAACACCTTCTTGACGCAATTAGGTATGGTTATGCCCCTACTAAGATCACTTGGAATAGCGAGGCGAGAACCAATGAAATCCAAAACTACGATCCGCGCCGCGTTTTCCACGACCCCCGTGTCCAGTGGGGCGATTGGGAGCGGATGCAATATATTATATTTTCCGACTATTGTTCCTACGACGCGCTTCGGCAGACAGGCTTATACCCCAAGCTCGAACAGTTCCCTGCTTTGCGAAATCGTATCACTCCCCCATCAGGTGGATGGGAAGGTCACCAATGGTCAAAAGAAGCTGGAAGAGGATTGTCAATCGACCCCTCTGAGCGAAATAGAAGAGAAAGTGGCGGCACTTATTTCACTCTTGGAGACAGCCGAGTAGTAGACGAAGTATGGGTACGGCTTTCTGGATATGAGGTTAACTTACCACAGATAGATCAGCTATGGATGCTATGCACCGTACTGGATGAAAACGTAATCATACGTTGTCAGCTTAATCCATACGGACGTCAGTTCCCTGTAGCGATAGGCGGCTTATATCAAGACGCTCACAAAACTTACGGTCAGTCACTATACGACTTACTTCTACCGTTACATGACATTGCAACTTGGCTACTTCGTTCACGCATCGACAACGTACAGGCTGCATTATCGAACCTTATCTTCGTTGATCCAACGCAAGTTGCAATACAGGATTTAATTGACCGCAATCCACACGGCCTAGTCCGTACATTGCCTGGTAATGAGCCAGGAAAGGGAGTGTTTATTGCACAAGTCCCTGACGTTACCAAGGGACATTGGAATGACATCGAAGCCATGAGCGCGTTGAAACAACGTGTAAGTGCTGCATCTGACGCTCAGCAAGGTGTCCCAACGGCAGAAGGTGGCGTTAGGACGGCAACGGAAATCCAGCGCCTTACCCAGCTAGGCAGTCAGCGTCTTGGCGTTCTTGCTAGAGTTATATCTGCAACCTCTGTTCGACCAATGGTACGAATGATGGTATCTAATATCCAAGACTTCTTTGGCAGTAAGGGTGCTATTCGTATTGGTGAAAGCGACAACGCTGGCGCACTCCGCAATATGGTTGACGATGGCTACATTGATTTCGACATATCCGACATACAGGGTGAGATAGATTACTTAGTAACAGATGGAACGTTGCCATTAGAACCCACACGTAATGCTGAGACGTGGATGAACATGCTTCAGATTATGAACAATACGGGGTTAAATATGGAGTACAGTCAAGGCAAGATTGCAGAGGAAGCCATCAGAGCAATGGGTGTATCTGACTTAGATCAATTTAAGATTAGCGAAGAACAACGTGCGGAAGGATTAACACCATCACAACAAATGGCCATGATGGAAAAAGCTAGAGGCGCAAGCGTCAAGCCACAAGGCCAGATAGATAACGAAGTCCAAAAGGGCAACTTAATACCCATGAGGAAATCAAATGCCAGCTAAAGCAAAGCCTAAGAGTAAAAGCAAAAAGGCAAGTATGCCATGCAATAAGCCCAAACGTGAAGTTAAGGGCAAGAAGAAGTTTGTTGTAAAAGCATGCGCTAACGGTAAGGAAAAAATAATTCGTTTCGGGGATGCTAATATGAGCATCAAAAAAGGTACGCCATCCCGTAAGAAATCTTACTGTGCTAGATCGGGTGGCATCAAAGGAAAGAGCAACAAGTTATCAGCTAACTACTGGTCAAGAAGAGCGTGGGACTGCTAATGGGCGATCTTAAAGTACCTTTAGCTCTCGTTCTCGCAATGGCTGTTCAGCTAGTGGGTGGTGTTTGGTGGATAAGCGAACAAGCCCACAAGATCGGACACCTTGAAGACCAGATAGCCAAGCTCAACCAAGACGTTGATACGCTTTGGAATGACACCGCAGATTTAATAACCTTTGCCACTTATACCGAAAATAAATGGGCAGAGGCATACAGCAACGACATGACGTACCAACGTCTGTTTGGAAATAAACCACCACCAGAGGAGAAGTAAAATGCCAAGAGTTGGAAACAAAACATACCCGTACACTAAAGCTGGCAAAGCAGCCGCGAAAAAAGCAGCAGCTAAAAAGAATATGCCTGTCAAAAAAGCAAAGAAGAAGAAGTCTTACTGATGGCTAAGACATCTAAAGAAGTCAAAAAGATAGGCGCAAAAACCCAAACAGGGAATATGCAGCATAAAGACTGCCCCTGCACACAAGGAAAGTAATATGCCCAAGAAGAAAGCTGCCAAAAAGAAAACAGCGAAGAAAGACGCTTGTTACCACAAAGTTAAAGCCCGTTACACTAGAAATGGTGGAACGTGGCCTTCAGCTTATGGGTCAGGGGCCTTAACACGTTGTAGGAAGGTTGGCGCTAAAAATTGGGGTAATAAAAGCAAAGGAAAGAAAAAATGAAACGGATGACACCAGCGCAAAAGAAACTTGCAGGGCAGTACGGCAACAAAAACAAAATCACTCGTGGTGATGTTATTGCAGCCGCCAAGAAGAAGAAAGCAAAAAAGAAAAAATGAGTGGATTGCGTGAGTGGTTTTCTAAAAACAACGGCAAGGGCTGGATCGACTGCAAAACTGGAAAGCCTTGTGGACGAAAGAGTAGGACAAAAAGCAAACGTCCTTATCCAGCTTGCCGACCCACAAAGGCGCAATGCAACAGTGCTGCTAAGAAAAAGACAAGTGCCAAACGGGTGTCTTGGAAAAAGGGAAAGAAGAAATGACTTTAACTAACTCAAAAAACTTGGCCAGCGCCATCGACCCGAAAGTGCGTGATTACCTTGACGCAAAGCTACGTGAAGAATTTTTGCCAATTAGGGACGACTTAGAGCAACTTTCTGCTGCAATATCGGCAGTAAGGGAAGCAGATCAACAACGCTGCGATACTTTAAGTGCAAGAGTAACTACAGTGCATGAGATAATTAAGCTTTCCAAAGGTCGGGTAGAACGGATTGCCCAATTATTAGGAGATGAAGAGTAATGGCTTTAACTAAAGTACCTTCCGAGCAGCTACAGTTTCGCTCTGCGAATACTGGAACACATCTGCTAGATACATACTTGGAAGACGCTGAAATTGCTGGGCAGCGCCTAGATCAACTTATGGCCAAACTATTTAACTCTACTACGGGTGAGATTGACGCATTTCAGTTTACATACTCTAACGACAGCAACGGACAGACAATTAAGCTGTCTATTGGTGGCGGTACTGCAAACGAAATTGCATCTTTTACCCAACTATTTACAGATATAGCCACAGCAAAAGCAAACGCTCTTGCTGAAATGGAAGTCAAGCGTGTTGCGGCTGCTGCATCAGAAGACAACGCAGCAACATCTGCAACAAACGCTGCAACGTCAGAGCAAAACGCTCTTTCTAGTGAGCAACAAGCCGCAGCATCCGCGACACAAGCTGGTACATTTGCTGCTCAAGCATTTCAAACAACGCCTACTGTGATTGCTGAAGGCATTTTACTTGCGCAGTTACACGGTAGTTTATTCGATGGGAGTACATTAAGTGCCTAATATAAGCGTAGCAGATCAACAGGCGTTAGCAACAGAGCTTGGTACACGTCTTAACGGGTTAACAAGTAACACACCAAACGCTGATTTGGTTTACTTGGCCAGAATGATAGAAATTTTTAACGGTAACGCGAACCTTAGTTCCGTTAGTGCCGAAGGTACAACACAGATTAACGCTGTTGTTGCCCAAGGTAATACTGAAGTCAGCGAGCTTCAGACAGAAGGTTCAGCCCAAATCGCTGCTGTCCAAGCAGCTAGTGCAACAGAGCAAGCGGCTCTCGGTGGACTTCAGACAAGCATCACATCGGCCTTAAACGCCTTTCAGATGTCTCCGTCCAAAGTCTTTTTCCTATCACAAAGTTAAGAGGATATTATGGCAAACGGATTATTAGGAAAGAAATTAGTCGGAAGCCGCGACACAGAAGTTGTATATACTGTACCTTCTGCAAAAGTGGCTACTTATAACGTAAACGTCTTAAACGATGGCGCAGTAGCAGCCAACGTAAATCTGTATATTTCAAACAAGACATATCAGACAGGTGACTTCGTAAATTACGATGCAACACCGTCAAATGCGTCAGTGGTTTATACAGCAGCAGATACATCGAATACTCTGGATTTGATTGGGACTGTTTCTAACAGTCTTGTTACAGATATGAAGACAACGCCAGTAGAGCCAGCTACGGCAAACACTGCGTCTGATCCAATTGTTGCAAAAGAAATTTTTACTTATAACACCCTTACAAACGTAGGTGGCACAGACTACCATTACTTTGTGCAAAACAGTAACCGTAAAGGTAATCCTATCTGGTTTCATAATGGGTCAGATATGTACCTTCGATCACCAGACGACGGTTCTGTATATACCCACGCTAACTATGTTTCTGATAGTGGGACAGCAACAACGTCTGCTACCAGCTACGGTATGACAGCAAACGATAACATTCTTTGGGCTACCAACCAAGATGGCCCATTTGCAATGGCATACGTTCAAGGTGTCCCAGGAAGCTCTGGTTCTGTTATAAACACAATCGCAGATTGGCGAGCAAATGCAGCCGCCTACAACACTGCGTTTACTTGGGGCTTGGGTGCAATTACAAAGATTGCTGGTGTTAAGACAAACGAGGAAAGATTTATAGTTGGAACGTCAACAGGCTTTAACTATATATCTAACGACGATACCCCAGAAGCACAGGCTGAGTTTACATCTAACTCTATGTCGCCTCCAACTGGTGTAAGCGGTCACATGATTGGTGCAGCCGCGATAGCGTCAGACGCAACAGACGGTAAACTTTACATTGCTTACTCAGGCGGCAAGATAGCATACGCAGACTACACAACAGCTTCACCATTCCCAACAACGGGCTACACAGTGTTTGACTTCCCGACAGGTGTTACAAACTCTATGGTTGTAGATGTTCGATCTGAAGGCACAAACCTTGTACTCGTAGTATCTGGTGGTCAGAAGTATAGTTCGTCTGACCTTGGGGTAACATGGACACAATCTAAACACTACGCTAAGTTTCCAGTAGGCATGAACGTTGCATCAATTGGTGGTTCTAATAAATTCCATGAAGCTACATTTAACACGGCGGTGGCAGAGTTAACTTTTGTTCGAGGTAGAACCTATCGTATTTACCAAATACTAACTGGTAACAACGGACATCCACTAAACTTCTCAACTACTGCCGACGGTACACATGGCGGTGGTACGGCTTACACAGACGGTATGACTTGGCAAATGGGTAACCCATCATCTACAAGTGACTATACATCAGTTACAACAACGGTAGCAGATTGGAACAGCAACCACGCAACTTATAACGGTGAAGCAAGAGTGATAGAATGGACAGTACCATCAAACGCACCAGACACACTCTACACCTACTGCCATTCACACTCAGGCATGGGTCAAGCTGTATCAATCGTTGACGAACCAACAACTGATCCACATGACGATCAGACTTGCTTGGCAACAACAACCGTTTGGACTGAAACTAACGGTGACGCAAATCGTAAGTACGATCTTTTCTTTAACGGCGAAGATTACATGCGCGAAAAACGTTTTTTTGAATTGCCTCAACAAGACAAGTTTGACAAGGCACAGATAGCTTCAAATGAAATTTTAGAGCGTACAGGCATCATGGCATCTGCTGGTGAGCAGCTTGTAGTGACCACAGATCAAGATAACATTATCGTGCGAGTGTACGGCATAGAGGAATAAAACATGGCTAAGAAAAGACGTTCATACCAGATAAACAGCGGTGATTATAACGTAGCTGGTGGTGGTGGTGGTGCAGCAAGCGCCAACGCTAGGTACACGCGGAAAGAGTACAGAAAAACAAATGGCGGTGTTGAATATACTCCTGGGACTAAAACAGTTGCTAGCCCTATTAAGATAAACCTTGAAGCTGGCTTACAAGTTACATCAGCTAATCAAGGAGATAGTACTGTTTATTTTGAACACGCCTTTGAAGCTCCTACTCCTACAATTATACAAGTAACTGATGCTAGCGAATTACCAAATGGATACGGCACTACATTACCGCAAGGTCTTCAAGTAAACCTTCAAAACGATAGCGGTGATGGAACTATTGGTTACGTTCAGTTTCAGACAAACACAATTAACAGCGGCGCAACGGCTGGTATATATAGGTGGCGTTATGTTGTAGATCAGGGTGGTTGGACAAACGACTATATAGACTACGAGGTAGATGTTTGGCCTACTGGTACAACGCCAGCTTGGGCTAACACTAACCTTACTGAAAGTAGAGTTATTAGAAATACAACGGCAAAACAGTACATAACTTTAGCGCCTACTGCTGCACAGGCCGTTGGGTATTCTATTGCAAATATATCTGGCGCACCAACTGGCTACGAATTAAAAGTTGAAACTGCTGGTGCAAACGCTGGACGAGCTTATTTTGAAAACACACCAAATACAGAACACGCAACTGCTACCTTAAGTTTCGATATAGAGGTAGATTTAGGTCAATATGGGACTTATACACAAAGCTTTTCTGGCAGTGTTGGTTACGGCGACCCTTATGGTTCTAGGTATTGGGGGCCAGTTAACGCATACCGAAACTACTCAGGTGGCGACTATAGAAGTGCTAGTGACCCTACTCAAGTAGATGGAAGTTACTGGCATAATCAAAACATTAACCAAGGTGCGCTAAATTATATTACAAACACAGGGCGTAGCTCAACGCCATATACTTCCACCTACAACGGGGTTGTCAATTATACTAGCGCTGATAACCTTCCTACAGGCAGTGCAAATGTAACGACAACTAATATGGCAACCAACTATAAAAACAACTTTATGAGTAATGATGGAGTGCAGCAAATATATAGGTGGACTGTACCTAATGGCGTAACTAAGTTTAGTGTTGTTGCTATTGGCGCTGGGTGTGGTGGAACATATCAGTGGTCAGGAAACGGTGGCGGTGCTGGCGGTTTAGCTTACTGTAACGAGGTTACTTGTACTCCTGGGGAAACTTTTACTATTTCTATTGGCGTTGCAAGACAGCGAACGCCAAGCCAATCATCATATAGTGCTGGTGATAGTTTTGTTCTAAGAGACAGTAATAACGAATATATTGTTATTGGATGGGGCGGCGGTCACTACTCTAGTAGAACCAATAACTACGGATGGATTGGTAGTAGTAGATCAAACAGTAACAGCACTCCAAGTAACGCGAATAAACCAAACGGTGGTTCTTCAGCTTTGACCCACTCTGCTCAAGCTCAGTTTAACAACCAAGGCGACAGTGGATCAGCTTCAGCATCTACTGGTTACGGAACATCTGGTGCATACTACGGTGGATCATCAAGCAGTTATGGCTATGGCGGTGGGGCTGCTGGCTATCGTGGTACTGGTGGTAACGGCAGTGACGGTAGCGGTAATAGCAATTCTGGTGCTTCTAGAAACGGGCGTAACTATTCATCTACTTGGGGTGGCTCTGGCGGCGGTGGTACTGGCGCAGATGGAAATGGTCGTGGTGTGTCAGACTTCGGTTATGCTTACGGCACAGCCGACCCACAAAGTGATACCAACAGCTACTCTAGTGTAGGCTCTCACGGCTACCGTTATGGCGGTGGTGGTGGATGCGGCGGTACACGCGGCGATTGGGGTGAAAATCCGTACACAGGCCGAGGACACTTTGAAAACACTAGCTACGCTGCTTCGGGCGGCTGTCATGGCGGTGGCGGTGGTGGATCAGGTTCTAATGGATCACCAGGAGGTGGTCGAGGTGGCCCAGGATGTGTACGCATTATTTGGGGTGCAGTGAATGGTACGCAACGTCAGTTCCCGAACACTTACACCACAGAACGTGTTGAAATTAATAATCAATCGTAGGAGGCTAATATGGCTCTTGAGGATATAATTCGCGCAACAAGAGATGAAAAGTTAAAAGCCTCTGACGTAGAGGTTATAAGGATGCTGGAAACAGCAACTTCATGGTCAGACTTTAATTCAAAAAGGTCAGCTTTAGTAACGTACCGTCAAGCGTTGCGAGACTTGCCTACCAATTTCACCGAAGACATGGATGCAGAAACAATGCCAGACATGCCTTTATCACCTTCACAACAATCCGCATTGGATGCAGCAGAGGAATAAACTTAAAAATGAAAGTAATTAGTTACACTGACCCTAACGGAAAAAAAGGTTACGCAAACGTTGAAAATTTTGTTTGCACAATGACAGACAGAACACCCATGCCACCCGACGCACCGAAAACTCAACCTGAGTGGATAACAAAGATAATGTTAAATCCAGCAGGTGGATATACGCTAGCATTGGAAGATGTTGATACAATCAACGATAAAATCCAAAAAGCGTTGGGGGTTGATTGGAGCAATGTTTGATCCTGTAATAAACTCTTTTGGAGTACCTATTCTTGCAGAAGAAATAGAAAACGGGGAAGAGATTGCTGATAAGTTTTCTAGTCTTTCCAGAGAGCTTCGTGATGCTGACGATCATGGCGGTTTAGTTTCAGAAGCTTGGTCAAGATCGAAGTTAGCAAAAGATAAAAGTGAATACGAAAAGTATGGGTACACTTCTTTTGCGAAACAAAACTTAGTATCTGACGAACGTTTTAATTTTATGCACGACGCTGCTGTAAAGCAGATTGGCAAATATTTAAATATGTTTGCTCGCAACCCTGTTACTTTCGACATAGGTAATTCTTGGTGTACTATTTATGGTCGTGGGCATTATGTTCCCGAACACATCCATCCAAACGCAAATCTCAGTTGTGTTTTTTATGGTGATGCAAGTGAAGGTACTGGCGAAATAATTTTTAAAAACCCAATGTACCCTTTGTTTGCTATGAACCACGAAGCTGGGTTTGGTTTGTATTCTGAAAGTGTATACGTTGGCCCGTGTAAAGGAATGATGATTGTATTTCCTTCTTTTGTTCCTCATTACACTAACGCCCATGAAGACGATAAAGAGCGCATTATTTTTTCATGCAATGCCCGTTTAAAGACTGAAGTAAGTTACATGGAAAGATTTAGCGAGGATGGTAAAGGTGCTGACCATAGGGACGACACTTTAATCGAATACAAAGATATTGCTTAAAAGGAGATTTAGTCGTGGCAAAAAAGAATGAAGGAAAGACCAAAGCTTTCAAGACAATACACGCTGGAAAGCCTATTAAGAAAAGCAAACCAAAAGGATTAGTAACTAAAAAATCTAAATGACAACTGAAGCTGAAATTAAACATTTAAAATCACTAGCCAGCAGCAAAGGCTGGGCAGAAATTAACAAAGTTATGGAGAGTGAGATATTACAACTTGCTCTTTTAATGGCTCGTAAGCCTGACATGACGCAGCAGCAAATGGACTTCCAACGCGGTGCGATATGGGCAGCAGAGCAACTATTAAACTTACCGTCAAAGTTAATTGTGAAGCTAGAAGGTGATCTAACCCTAGAAAACACGATGCGCCAAGGCCCATCAGATGAAGGAGATTAAAAAATGGCAGAAGACCCTATGCTTGAACGCATTGTTGCGAAACAGTTGGGCGACCAACCAGCAGCAGCAGCACAAGCCGCACCAAAGAAAAAACCCGAACCTAGCAAAGAACCAACGGTACAAGAGCAAGCTGCAAAGGAAGCTTCACCAAAAACCGAAGGCGATAAGCAGCAAGAAGAAGCTATTATGTATTCCGTTAAGATGGGCGATCAAACACGTCAGCTTACGCCAGCACAAATAGCTGGAACTTTTGAGCGCTACAAAGACCTTAACTATAAAAACCAAGTGATGTCTCCCATCAATAAATTGGTTGAAGGTTTAATGAACCCTTCTAACGGTAAGAAGTATTCACCCGAACAGGTAGCTAAGTTTTTAGAAGCTGGTGCAAAAGCTATGACCAAGAATACTCAAATGGGTCGTGAGCGACGTGACCCAGAAGCTGGCGTTGCATCAGGAAGACCGCCATCGCAGCCATCTTCTATGCAGCGTAACATGCAAGATGAATTTGCTAAGTATGAAGATGAAAACGCAATTACCTTACCCCCAGGATATAGAGAAGCAGCAGAGCGCATGAATAGAATGGAGCAACAAATCCAAGCGCAAACTGTAGCTATGCAGAGCATGATGCAAGGCGCACAAGGCGCTGCTGAAATGGGTCAAAGGGCAGCAAGCAATGCTCAAACAGACAGAGCAGCTTCTATACGCCAGACAATTGCAAACAACCTTAATGCTGCACAACAGGCAAATGGGTTAGCGGATAACGATGCAAAAGCATTTATGGCTTATGCTGGCGAACGCGGTTATACGGCAGAAGACTTTGCTGATAAAGGTTTGACTGAAAAAGTTGTTGCTGATTTTAAAAACAATCGCAACAGCCCAGAGTTTGACCGTTTGCAAGAAATGGCTAAGCGTAGACAATCATATCTAAGGTCAAACTCACCATCAGGTGGTGGAGCTAATGCTCCTAAATCCACTCGTAAGTCAGCTTCTGAAGCACAGTTTGACAGGCTAGCAGATAAAGCAATGAAAAACAGAATAGGTTAAAAACAGGGACGACAGTTTTTTTCCTATATGTATTACTCTAAGTAACCGAGGCGCTACGGCTCCATTAATCGGGTACTGGAAGGCTGTGTTTTTTGGCGTGATTGATCCGAAAAAAACGTAAGTGACCAAAAATATAAATTTTGTAACCTAAAGACAGGAGAATTAGTCATGGCGGCTATTCAAGGCTTACGGGGTACAGGTCAGTTTACTAACGACTTTCGCCCTAAGAACTATCGGGAGATGTTCACTCTGTTGGAACCCAACGGGTCGGCTCCCCTTAACGCATTGTTATCAATGACTTCTTCGGAAGGAACTGATGATCCAGAGTACAAAAACTTCAGAGACGAATTACCAGATCGGAAGTTGTCAGTAAATGGTGCTGTTGCATCTGCAAGCACAACGGCAATTACCGTTGATGCTGGTAACGACAACCTATTTGCGGTAGCTGGCACAATTATTGTGAACAGTGAAACAGGTGAGGTTATGCGTTGTACTGCTGACAGTACAGCAACAGGTCTTACCGTTGAGCGTAACATTGGCGGCACATCGCATACTATTGCGGATGGCGCTATGTTGTTCATCGCAGGGTCAGCATACGAAGAAGGCGCGTCAAGTCCAACTGGCGTCAGCTTTGATGCTAGCGTTGCTACGAACTTCACGCAAATCTTCCGTACCAGCTTTCAAGTCACAGAAACTTTGAACGCCACAAATTTAAGAACTGGCGACAAAGAAGACGAGATGGCTACCAAAGCACTGAAGATGCACATGTCAGACATCGAAAGAGCGATGTTCTTTGGCAAGAAGCATGAAAGCAACGGCAGCACTTCGCAGCCAAGACGCTTTACTGGCGGTCTAACGACAACACTATCTAACGTTATCGACAGATCAACAGCTTCAAACGCTATGTCAGAAGATCAGTTTGATCGTTTCTTGATTGAAGACATCTTTGCATTTGGATCAAAACAGAAGCTTGCTTTCTGTGGCGCTAAAATTGCTGGACACCTTCAGAAGATCGGTAAAAACCGTTGGTCACCGACACAAATCGACGACAGTTATGGCATTAATTTTACTCAGTATTCTACGTTCGCTGGAGATTTAATGGTTCATCTGCATCCGCAGTTCCGTCAAGTCCCAGGAATGGACAATGCCATGATTATCCTAGACTTCCCTTACTTAAAGTATCGCTTCCTAGATGGTCGTGACACTCAGTTGTTAAGGGATCGTCAAGCACCAGACCTTGATGCTAAGAAGCATGAATATTTAACTGAGTGTGGCCTAGAGCTTACTCAGGATAAAGTTCATACTTTCATCAAGAACTGGACAAACTTGACCTAATGAGTGGGTCAAAAAAATGAAACGAAAGGGGGCGCTTTTTGCGCCCTCTTTTTTTTAGGAGAAGGACTATGCACATGAAATGTTGGCACTGCGCAACACCGTTAATTTGGGGTGGAGATCACGACATTGATGAAGAAGAAGACTGTTATTCAATGGTAACAAATCTTAGCTGCCCAGAATGTAACGCTCACGTTTATGTTTACACACTTAAAGATCAGATGCAGCCAAGGGTAGGGACGACTACTTAGAAAATTCAGACCATAAATAATTATGACCCAATAAAGGAGTGTAATTATTATGGCTGCAAAACGAGCAAGAAATTCAAAAGGTCATTACCTAAAGGATGATCCATCTACACCTGACGTTAATGAAGCGTATGAACAAGAACCATCAAAGAAAGCAAAACAGGCAAAAGCTAAAAAGACTGATGCCCCAGAATTTTCATGGTTTGTGAGCGCAGACCCAGAGAACGCAGCTTATGATGTGCGTATCGGAGATGATGTTCGAGTTAGAGGTATCTGGGATGCTGATAGGCAATACGTTACTTGGAAAGTTCCATCCCGATTATTTGAAGCAATGAAGATGCACCATCATGTTTGGTCAGGTCGGATTATACCAGTTGAGGATGACTAATGGCAGAGTATTCCGTACAAAAACCTTTTGCTGCTGGAAGAAACTCTCACTCACCATTAGAGAGCTTAGTACGCAGCGCACTTGTTAGATCAGGTAACTTTTCACCAGCAAGGGTAGATGGCGAAGTTATGATGCTAATGATTGAGCTTGCTAACAGGGTTATTGAAGACATACGCCGCCACCCATATTGGGAAGGCGGCGACATTGATTATTATATAGACCAAACACAAACTCGCGCTGTGCCTGATATTATTATGATTGATGGGCTGACAGCACACTACATGATCCAGCAAGCTAGTGAGAAAGCAGTGCTGGCAATGCGTCTGTATCAATCAAATATGTCTGACATTCTTTACGAAAGAAAATATGGCAACCAA
>CEPA01153694.1_pt1 | contig 30463 bp, 28 predicted proteins | sample 356241 | NCBI WGS metagenome assembly CEPA01 (sample SAMEA2620542, study PRJEB7988) | marine metagenome | biome: marine biome (ENVO:00000447); feature: surface water layer (ENVO:00002042); material: "saline water (ENVO:00002010), including plankton (ENVO:xxxxxxxx)" | depth 5 m
CCTCGAAGGAAACTTCGTGCCGGTTCGAGTCCGGCCCCGGGCACCAAGTTGTATGTTGAATTCTTAAAATTATGAAACCAGATAAAAACAGAAAAAAAGAAATTATCTGGGTGCTTATTTATACAAAAGCAAATGAAGAAATAAAAGCCAATAATAATCTTCAAAGACAAGGTTTTAAAACCTTTTTACCTCAGATAGCTTCTACTAACAAAAGTAGCAAACATAAATCTCTTGTGCCAGTTTTCCCAAGATATTTATTTGCTCAAATAAATCTCGAGTCAAATAATTGGTCTTCAATTAAGTCAAGTTATGGGGTTAGTCACATTGTTATGTTCTCAGAAAAATTTACACCCATCTCCAATGACATTATTAAATTAATTCAAGGTAAGCTAGATGATGAGGGAGTATACAAAGAAGATATTTCGATAGTTGATTATCAAAAGGGCGATTCAGTTTTCATCAAAGAGGGACGTTTTGCAGGAATAGATGCAATATTCTTATCTAAGAAATCGAAAGATAGAGTAAGATTATTATTAAAATTATTAAACACAAGCGTAGTTACAGAAATAACTTCGTCTAATATAGAAGTTAAAGAGGTTATTAAGAGTTTTAAATTGTAATAAATACTCTATAGAAAGTTTTGATGAAATTATTAAGAATAAAGGAAATAAAACGTGGAAAATAAAGTTCAGATTGATACTCAATATGATGATGAAATAGATTTACGAGAACTATTTGTTGTTCTTTGGACTAGAAGGCTAAAAATTATGGCTATTACTGCTCTGTTTACCTTTATCTCTGTCATCTACGCCCTGTCAGAACCCAACCAGTACAAAGCCACTGTGCTCCTTGCTCCTGCACAATCCGACAACTCTAATCTCTCAGGAGTCTTAGGCCAAATGGGTGGGCTTGCATCTTTCGCTGGTCTGAACATTGGCGGTGGCGAGAGTAATCAGTCACAGATTGCTCAAGAGATTATGAAATCGTGGAGCTTTGTTGAGGGTTTTATCGCGGATAATGACCTTGCTGTTGAGGTTTATGCTGTAGATGGATGGAATAGAGAGTCTAACCAATTACAGATTGATAATGATCTCTATAATGCTGATACTCAAACGTGGTTGGTTGAGAATGTTAATACTGGCGAAGCAGGTGCGCCTAGCGGTTGGGAGCTGTATAGATCGTTCTCTGAACGTATAAATGTTTCTGAAGATCCTCAATCAGGCCTTGTTTCAGTGTCTCTAGAGTATTACTCTCCAATCCTGACCAAGCAGTGGTTGGATTTGTATATCTCAGCAATTAATGAGCACATGCAGGTACGTGAGGTGGAAAAGGTATCAAATAATATAAGCTACCTTGAAGCCCAGATTGAAAAAACGACTGTCGCAGAGATGAAAGATGTTTTTTATTCTCTTATCGAAGAGCAGCTTAAGAATAGGATGGTGGCGGAGGCAAGCCCTGACTATACCTTTGTTGTCGTCAGCCCAAGTATGGTGCCGGAAGAAAAGTCACAGCCTAAACGTGTCTTGATTTGTATTTTAGGAACACTACTGGGCGGCATGTTGTCATCACTATTAGTACTGGTATCACACTATTTAGGAAAATCTGACTAGCTCCAAGGGATTCTAATAAACATCCAGCGGAGATGATTAACTTGGTTTATGAATTAGCCATCAATTCCACATAGAAATGAATTTTCAAGGATATAAATTTAGTTCAACTCTTTTGTTAATGGATATTACACTACTATCCGTGTTTTTAAGAGGTATGTTTGATACCATCCCGTTTTCACAGAAAGGTACCTTGCTTATTTTTTAATGATAATGGCTTTTGCCATAATTTTTTTTGGTTTATGCGGCCTGATTGTTTTATCTACTTGCAAGGGTAAAAATAAATCTCACTAAAAGTCCTACTGATTATTGTTTTAGAACCAAAATCTTGCTTTTTTATTCACTTCTGTTAGTGTTCATCTCATGAACATTCCTTCTTAGGGATTGTTCTGGGAAAATTTAAATTTTGGTTTTCTGTATCGCAGAGACCTGCGGTAGCCTGCCTAACTGACCAATTAAATACATATTTCTTATTATGACAAATTTAGAGCTTGAATATAGAGCGCTAAAAATCCTTGAGCAACAACCCGACCTTACACAGCGGCAGTTGGCTAAGGAGCTAGATATTAGCTTGGGCAAAACACATTACTTGGTAAAGTCTTTAATTGATGTTGGCTGGGTCAAGCTGGATAACTTCCAAAAGTCCGATAACAAGTGGGGCTATGCCTACCTGCTTACGCCCAAGGGCATCTCAGAGAAGGCCGCCATTACAGCACAGTTTTTAGTTAGAAAGAGAGATGAATACAGCGCGTTACATGATGAAATAGAGCAGCTGCAAGAAGAAGTTCGACAGCAAAAAGATCTTGATAATCAATAAAAATACAATATTTAGGAATAGGTGAAGCGCTGTTTGACGTTGAGATTACTTTGAGCTGTTTGTCTGATGAGTGATAAAGACTATTATCGTATTTTAAAGGATAGTTTCCAGAATTTCTGGAGTAAAAAAAATCAATAAGCTTTTCGCAGTATGTTTGGTTTTGTAGTTAACAAATATTTAGATCTGACTGAAATCTTAGGATTTAATTATTGGTATGAAAAAAATACTAACCGTATTTGGTACGCGCCCTGAGGCGATAAAGATGGCGCCCCTGGTTCATGCGCTTGCAGTTGACGATCGTTTTGATGCAAAGGTCTGTGTCACTGCCCAGCACCGCGAGATGCTTGATCAGGTTCTTGAATTATTTGAGATAGAGCCTGACTTTGATCTCAATATTATGAAGTCAGGTCAAACGCTCAATGATGTAACAACATCCGTTCTTTTGGAATTAAAGCCAGTTTTAGATAACTTTAAACCTGATGTGGTATTGGTGCATGGGGATACGGCAACTACCTTTGCAGCCTCCCTAGCGGCCTACTATCAAAAAATTGAGGTGGGTCACATTGAGGCGGGTCTTAGGACAGGGAATATCTACTCTCCCTGGCCAGAAGAGGCCTATAGAAAGCTCACCAGCGCTATTACGAGTAATCATTTTGCCCCAACTGAAGGCTCAAAGAAAAATCTCTTAAATGAGGGCGTGTCAGAAGATGAAATTACTGTAACGGGTAACACTGTGATTGATGCGCTATTTTGGGTAAGAGAAAAGTTAAATAAAGATGACTCACTTTCTAATGAACTTTCTTCAAGATTCGATTACTTAGATCCAGATAAAAAACTTATCCTGGTCACAGGCCATCGCCGCGAAAGTTTTGGTAGCGGTTTTGAAAGAATCTGTGAGGCTCTTCGTCGGATCGCAACTAACAATTCAGATGCGCAAGTTCTATATCCCGTCCACCTCAATCCAAATGTGCAAGAGCCTGTAAATAGCCTTTTAAAGGGATTGGATAATGTGTTTTTGATCGAGCCTCAACAGTATCTTCCATTTTGTTATCTAATGGATAGGGCCTCGATCATCTTGACTGACTCGGGTGGTATACAGGAAGAGGCGCCTTCATTAGGTAAGCCAGTACTAGTAATGAGAGAGACAACAGAACGTCCTGAAGCTGTCGATGCAGGTACAGTTAGGCTTGTAGGTACTAATGTTGATCTAATAGTTCGAGAGGTCAACCTATTACTAACAGACACTTTTCATTATAAAAAAATGAGTAATTCTCATAACCCTTATGGCGACGGTTTAGCTTGTGGACGAATCTTAGAATTTTTAGTGAAGTAGAAAAAATGTCATTTAATACCATTTCTGTTGTTGGCCTAGGCTATATTGGACTACCAACAGCCGCCATGTTTGCTGCAAAACAAAAGAAAGTAATTGGCGTAGATGTTAATCAGCATATAGTGGATACCATCAAAGCAGGTAAAGTACATTTTTCAGAGCCAGAGCTCGACACGATGGTCAAAAAAGCTTTAGATGAAGGTTTATTAAAGGCTACAACAGTTCCAGAACCAGCAGATGCTTTTTTGATTGCTGTCCCAACTCCATTCTTGCCAGTTAAACATGAATCCTCAATACCTGAGCCAGATCTTTCGTATATTCGTTCTGCTTCTAATGCAGTATCAAAAGTCTTAAAAAGAGGCGATTTGGTCATACTTGAATCAACATCGCCTGTTGGAACCACAGAACAAATGTCCATATGGTTATCAGAATTAAGACCAGATCTTACTTTTCCACATACTTATGGAGAGAATTCTGATATCCGCATTGCATACTGCCCAGAGAGAGTCCTCCCAGGAGACGTATTCAGAGAACTTATAAATAATGATCGTATCATAGGAGGGATAACTGATAACTGTTCCAAAAGTGCAATCGAACTTTATAAAACTTTTGTCGAGGGTGATTGTATGGTCACTAATGCTAGAACAGCGGAGATGGCTAAATTAACTGAAAACTCCTGTCGCGATGTGGAAATTGCTTTTGCAAATGAATTATCAATCATATGTGATGAATTAGGTATAAACGTCTGGGAACTAATATCCCTTGCAAATCATCACCCAAGAATAAATATTCTTCAACCCGGTCCAGGAGTCGGAGGCCACTGTATTGCAGTGGATCCGTGGTTTATTATTTCTAAAAACCCTGCTGAAACAGAATTAATACATAAGGCTAGACAAGTGAATATTAAAAAACTTCATTGGGTAATTGATAAGGTTAAAATTCTAATAGAAGATTTTTTGAAGGCAAACCCATCAAAAAATTCTTCACAGGTAACTATTGCATGTTACGGACTCGCATTTAAAGAAGATATTGGTGACCTTCGCGAAAGCCCCGCGATGAATATTACTAGACAAATTGCTGATATGCATGACGGCGCCGTAATAGCTGTAGAACCAAATATAAACATGCTTGAGAAAGAAAAATTTAAACTTATGTCTCTCGAAGAGGCAGATAAAAAAGTAGACATAGCAGTTTTACTTGTATCTCATAAAGAATTCAAAATGCATAGACCGAACACTAGTTTTTTGCTTGATACAAAAGGTATTTGGTAAATGATAAATATATTATCTTTGATAGATCGTGAAGAACCGCTTTTACAGGAAGATATTAGGCATCATGAATTAGAATTAAAGCGTATTATTTCTCAATCTCGATTCTTGGTGCTGGGAGCGGCAGGATCAATAGGACAAGCTGTTACTAAAGAAATCTTTAAACGAAATCCAGATAAACTACATATTGTTGATATTAGTGAAAACAATATGGTCGAGCTTGTTCGGGATTTAAGAAGCTCATATGGGTACATTGAGGGAGACTTTCAAACTTATGTTCTTGATATTGCCTCTATTGAGTATGATGCTTTCATTATGGCCGATGGTCAATATGATTATGTTTTAAACCTATCAGCTTTGAAGCACGTGAGGAGTGAAAAAGATCCTTTCACCTTGATGCGGATGATTGATGTAAATATATTCAATACAGATAAGACAATTAAACAGTCAATTGATGCAGGAATAGATAAGTATTTTTGCGTATCTACTGACAAAGCAACTAATCCTGTAAATATGATGGGCGCATCAAAGCGAATCATGGAAATGTTCTTGATGCGTCGAAGTGAGCAAATAAATATTTCAACTGCCAGGTTTGCTAATGTTGCATTTTCAGATGGTTCTTTGTTACATGGATTCAATCAACGTATAGAAAAATTACAGCCAATTGTTGCTCCAAATGACGTAGAGAGGTATTTTGTTACCCCGCAAGAGTCAGGCGAGCTTTGCTTAATGTCATGTATTTTTGGAAAAAATAGAGATATTTTTTTTCCAAAACTAAGCGAATCTCTTCATCTAATAAAATTCTCAGATATAGCGATTAATTATTTAAATGCTAAGGGCTACGAACCTTACTTATGTCAAAATGAAGAAGAAGCAAGAAAAAAAGCCAAAACATTACCAAAAGAAGGAAAGTGGCCTTGTTTATTTTCTCCTAGTAACACTACTGGCGAAAAGGATTTCGAAGAATTCTTTACAGAAAAAGAAATAATTGATGAAAAAAGTTTTAAAAGTTTAGGCGTTATAAAAAATAATCTTGATTACGATCAAGATCTCCTAGCTATGTTTGAAGCAAAAGTTTCATCAATGAAGGCAAAAAAAGAATGGTCCAAGAACCAACTTCTTGAATTATTTTTCAAGATGATCCCTGATTTTGACCATAATGAAAAAGGTAAATACCTTGACAGCAAGATGTAGAAAAAATCATGTTTGATAAGTTTATAAGTTACGTAAGAGATATTTACTCAAGCAAAGACGCGATACCTCTGCATGAACCAACTTTCATTGGTAATGAATTTAAGTATGTCAACGATACAATAAAAAGTACTTATGTATCAAGTATTGGAGAGTATGTTCAAACCTTTGAAAATTTAATTGAAAAATATACTTCAGCAACAAAAGCGGTTGCAACTGTCAATGGAACAACAGCTCTTCAGGTTGCATTAAAAATATCTGGCATCAAAACAGGCGACTTGGTGATCACACAACCCCTTACATTTATAGCAACTTGCAATGCTTTGCATTATCTAGGAGCAAGCCCCATATTTGTTGATATCTCAGATAAAAGTTTGAGTTTATGTCCAAAAGCTTTAGAAAAATACCTAGATCAAAATGCTTTAGTAAGTAATTCAAAATGTATACATAAGAAAACAAAAAAACAAATTAAGGCAATATTACCAATGCATACCTATGGACATCCAGCTCAAATGGAAGAATTGGTCGCAATAGCCGGCAAATGGAAATTAATTATTATTGAAGATGCTGCTGAAAGTTTAGGCTCATTCTATAAGGGTAAACACACGGGCACTTTAGGAGATATTGGGATTCTCAGTTTTAATGGTAACAAGATTATAACTTCTGGAGGTGGAGGAATGATTCTATGCAATAAAGATGAAGATGGAGTTAAAGCTAAGCACCTAACAACTACTGCGAAAGTCCCACATGAGTATGAATTTTTTCATGATGAACATGGATTTAATTATCGTCTTCCAAATATTAATGCTGCACTAGGATGCGCCCAAATGGAAAATATAGAAAAATTCCTTGGAAGAAAAAGAAGTTTAGCTGCAAAGTATGAATCTTTTTTTAAAAATTCCGAGATACGTTTTGTAAAAGAGCCTGATTATGGACAATCAAACTATTGGCTTAATTGTATTATTGTTCCAGATAAGAAGTTCCGAGACGAATTTCTAAAGAAGACCAATTATGAAAAAATTATTACTAGACCTGCTTGGACATTGATGCATCACTTACCTATGTATAAGAATTGTTTAAAAGGAAGTTTGAAAGTTTCAGAAAAAATTGGTTCAACATTAATTAATATACCAAGTACACCAGTAATCTAAATTAGAAAAATAGGAGCCACGAAATGAAGGTAGGTTTTTTTGGCGATGGGCCTTGGAGTCACCAAGCATTCAACCTATTGCAGCAAAGTCCTGATTATGAAATTTCTTTCGTTTGCACAAGAAATGATCCAGGAGATATGTTTTTAATTGATTTGGCAAAAAAAAATAATATAGATTTTTTGCAAAATAAGAATGTTAATTCTTCTGAGTTTCTTTCTTTGCTGGGTAATTATGGCTGTGATATTTTTGTATCCCTTGCATTCAATCAAATTTTTAAGGAAAGTATTTTGGAATTACCAAAGCACGGAATCATAAATTGTCACGCCGGAAAACTGCCTCTATATAGAGGAAGAAATATCTTAAATTGGGCATTAATAAATGATGAAAGAGAATTTGGCATCACGGTACATTTTGTCGATAGGGGCGTAGATACCGGAGACATAATTCTACAAAACACTTACCCAATTACTGACCTTGATACATACAAAACACTTCTTGATGTTGCTTATAAGGAATGTGGAACTTTAGTTGTAAAAGCACTTGAAGTAATTAAAGATAATAGAGTTAATAGGATACAACAAGATAAAATTGGGCAGGGATTTTATTGTGTTGGCAGAAAAGATGGAGATGAAATCATCAATTGGAATCAAAACTCGAGAGAGATTTTTAATTTTATAAGAGCAATAACAAATCCTGGACCAAATGCTAGAAGTTTTATTAATGGCAAAGAAATGAAAATTGTCTCTTCTCTTCCACCAAATAATCAAATGTTATTTAAAGGTATAGCTGGATCAATTTTAGAAAAAAAAGGAAATTCAATAACAATTAAAACAAAAGATTCTCAAATAATAATCGATGAATATATCTTTGACGGAAAACTTAAAGTTGGAGACAGATTTGAATAACAATTTATTTTTTATTGCTGAGGCAGGAGTTAATCATAATGGTTGTCTTGAAACAGCAATTGAAATGATAAGCGTCGCTAAAGAATGTGGAGCTGATGCGGTAAAATTTCAAACTTTTACGGCTGACTCACTCGCAACTAAATCTGCCATGCAAGCAGAGTATCAGAAGGTAAATACAAGCAAGGTCGAGACTCAGCATGCGATGCTAGAAAAACTTGAACTAAAAAAAGAATATCATGAAATTCTTTTAAAAGAATGCAACAAAAATTCTATAGAATTTATGTCTTCTCCTTTTGACATTAATGCTGCGGAGTTTTTATTAAAATTAGGAATGAAAAAATTTAAGATTCCATCTGGAGAGATAACAAATAAACCATTCCTTGAGTATATTTCTAGATTAAATAAACCTACAATTCTTTCAACTGGCATGAGCACAATTAAAGAAATAAATGAAGCAATATCTATTTTCAGTAAAAATGATTTTAATCTAAAAAACCTTTCAGTTTTGCATGCTACGAGTGATTATCCAGCAAACCCGCTAGAAACAAATATGAAATGTATAACAACACTCAGAGAAGAATTAAATTGCAGAATTGGATATTCAGATCACACGCAATCAAACCATTGTGCAATAGTTGCAGCATCACTCGGTGCAACTATGTTTGAAAAGCATTTTACACTTGATAAAAAAATGCAAGGTCCTGACCATAATGCAAGTCTAGAGCCAGAAGACTTGAAACATTATATTTCTTCTATAAAAGAAACATTTAAAATTTTAGGAAATGGAATTAAAGCCCCAAGTTCATCAGAACTAAAAAATATAAATATTGTTAGGAAAAGTATCGTTGCGAGAAACAAAATTAAAAAAGGCACAAAATTCACTAAAGAAAACCTTACAACCAAAAGGCCAGGATCAGGCATAAGCCCCATGCAAATAGAAAATATTTATGGCAAAAAAGCTCCTAAAGATTTTCAAGAGGATGAACTAATTGAAATATAAAAATATATGCTGTGTAACTGGAAGTAGAGCTGAGTATGGAATCTTCAAACCACTTCTAGAAAAATTTAAAAATTCTCATGATTTTAAACTGGAGGTTATTGCTACAGGGTCACACTTTTCAGAGGCTCATGGCTCGTCAATTGAGGAAATAAAACGTTCCTTCGATATCACAAGAGAGATTAATTCTTTTAAAAATAGTGATTCTAAACAATCAAAAATTAATGAGATGTCTGATATACAGTCTAAATTTTCGGATTATCTTAGGGTTTCGAAAACTGATTTAGTTATGATTATTGGTGATAGGTATGAGATTTTACCAATTGCTATTTCCTCCTATATGAGCGGCGTTCCAGTTGCTCACGTCCATGGAGGAGAAGAAACGAAAGGATCGCTAGATAATGGAATTAGGCATGCAATATCCCACTTGAGCGAGCTCCATTTCACATCAACAGAAGAATATTCAATCAGGCTCACAAGGATGGGGATTGATCCCTATAAGGTTGTAAATGTTGGCGCACTTGGAATTGAGAGGGCGTATAAGCATAAATCAAAAACAAAAAAGGAGGTTGAAAAAGATTTAAAGATTAAATTTGGTTCAAGAAATATTATTTGTACGATTCATCCTCCTACACTAGAGAATTTAGACACAAGAAAACTTATCGATAATCTCGTTAAAATCTTTGATTCTTATGAAGACTTAAAAATAATTTTTACTGGGGCAAATGCCGATCATGGTGGCATAAAAATTAATTCATATTTAGAAAAGGTTGTTGCAAATAATGACAACTTTTATTTTTATAAATCACTAGGCGAGTCAAGTTTTTTTGATGTACTCAATATTGTAGATTTGATGGTTGGTAATAGTTCTAGTGCTATTTTGGAGGCTCCATCTTTCAAACTGCCTGCAGTAAATATCGGTTCTAGACAAGATGGGAGAATTTTGGGTTCAAATGTTTTTAATGCAAAACCAAATTTAAATTCAATGAGAGATGCAATAAAAAAAGGATTTGCCTTTAAAGAATCAAATGATTTCAAAAATTTTTTTAATCCTTATGGTAATGGTGATGCATCTACAAAAATCATAAAGTATTTAAGGAATTCTTAGTCAGAAAAATTAACATGGAAGAAATTAAGTATATAAAAGTTTCCCCAGATGAAGACCTTAAATCTATTCTAAAGAAGCTTGATAGTTCAAATATCAAAATACTATTTTGCTGTGATTCTCAAGACAAATACATTGGAACAATTACAGATGGGGACATCAGAAGGTCTATACTTAAATATGATGTAAACAAATTAAAGGCAGATTTAATATGTAATAAAAAATCTTTAAGCAGCTCGGAAAAAAGTATTGATGATGCAATCCTTAAAGCAAAAAATAAACAAATTAAATATATTCCTATTACTAGAGACGGTGTTCTATTAAAAGTTATATCAATTGCTCAAAATTCTCCAAACAACTATCCACCAGTAGTTTTAATGGCAGGAGGTTTAGGTAAAAGGTTGGGAGACATTACCAAGGATAAGCCAAAACCTTTGGTTGAAGTTACTAAAGACTATTCAATAATTGATTTAATTTTGTTGAATTTAATTTCATCAGGTTTCAAAGATATTCATATTACCCTCAATCATATGGCAGAAAAAATCCAAAGATACCTTGAAAACAAATATACAGACGATACCAATATTACATTTACTGTTGAGAATAAAAGAATGGGGACTGCTGGCTCGCTTTATTACTTAAGGGAATCCCTTAAAGGCGATTTCATTGTTATGAACTCTGATATTATCACCACCTTAAATTTCTCTTCATTATTGGAATTTCATAAAAAAAATAAAAATTTAATAAGCGTAGTCGCAAATAAAAGTAGTTATCAAATATCCAAGGGAGTAATTGAGCATATTGATTCAACTATCACTGGAATTAATGAAAAACCAAAAATTGATTACACATATAATGCTGGTATCTATGTTTTAAACAGTCAATGCTTAAGAAAATTAAAAGATGAATATCTTGATATGCCCGATTTAATAAGAGAGTACATTCCAACAAAAAAAGTCGGCATTTTTCCTCTTATGGAATACTGGAAGGATTTAGGAATTCCTGAGGATTTAGAAGATGCCAAACGTTATTTTTCTGATGTAATTCTGGATTAAAAATGTTTGATATTTTTCTTAAATGTAAAGAATGTTAATTTAAATTGAAAAAGAAGTTTCTAGCAATAATTCCAGCAAGAAAGGGTAGTAAAAGGCTAAAAAACAAAAATATTACTCCTTTAAACGGTAAACCTTTGATAGCTCACACCATTGAATCAGCCCTCAATTGCTCTAGTATAGATAATGTAGTAGTTTCAACTGATTGTTTAAAGATAAAAGAAGTTTCTGAAGCTTTTGGTGCAAGCGTACCATTCATTAGACCTCAGGATATCGCACAAGATGAAAGTTCTACTGCTGATGTTGTTATGCATGTAATAAATTTCTATGAAAATCTTGATATTTATTTTGAAAATTTTATTCTTTTGCAGCCAACATCACCCTTAAGAAACTCTCATCATATTATTTCTGCCATTAACCTAATGAAAGAAAGAAAAGCCACTTCAATTATAAGTGTTTGCCCTTGCAATAAATCTTCTAAATGGTCTGGGACACTAGGAAAAAATAATTCTATGGATAATTTTCTTAAATATCAAAGATGTATGTCCAAGGAACATAATCAAGATAATGCCAAACTTCATCGATTAAATGGAGCGATATATATACACAATACTGAAAACTTTAAGAAATCTAGGAATTTTGTTTCATCTACTATGTCTTTTGCTTATGAAATGGATGAAGAAGTTTCGGTAGATATTGATGAATATAGCGATTTTTTGCAAGCACAAAGCTACCTAGAAAACAAAGATGCATAATATTTTAATCGTCGGTGCTGGACAACTTGGTAGTCGTCATCTTCAGGGAGCTGTAAAGAGTGGCCTGCCCCTCAAAATTACGGTTATAGATCCATCTAAAGAATCTCTAACTTTAGCCAAAGAAAGACTTAAAGAGGTAGAGATTGGCAATCCTCAAACAACTATTTCTTTTTCAGAGAAAATTTCTGAGGGAATGGCTTGTGAAATATGCATAATTGCAACGACTGCAAATTATCGCTTTGATGCTTTCATGGAAGTTATCCAAAAGACAAATGTGAAAAAATTTATACTTGAAAAGGTGCTTTTTCAAAAAGAAAGTGAATATTTCATTGTTGAGGAAAAGCTCAATTACTATGGCATTAAGGCTTGGGTCAACTGTCCAAGAAGAATGTTCCCTTTTTATATGCATCTAAAGTCACAATTAAATAAAAATGAACAAATATCTTTGACTGTTGATGGCAGTAATTGGGGCATGGCATGCAATACAATTCATTTCATAGATCTATTTTCTTTTCTTACAGAAAGCTGCAAGATTAAAAATTATAGTACATCCCTTGTCAATAAGTTAGAGCAGAGTAAAAGGGAAGATTTTTATGAGGTATTTGGCCATGCTGAGTATATTGATGACCAAAATAACAGGCTTAAAATTTCATGTAACAAACGAAATGAAGTTGAAGTTACCATTCACTTTAAAACATCCAGTCTAGAATTTTTATTATGTGAATCAACTCAAACTATTAATATCATTAGGAACAATGGGGCACTTAATAGAGATTTTGAGCCACAATTTCAAAGCAGCTTAACGTCCATAAATATTGAAGAGATAATAAATAACGACAATTGCTCTTTAACCCCTTATTCTGAATCAAAAGATATGCATCTTTCTTTCCTTCCCATATTAAAGGAGCATTTTGAGCAATTGATCGGTAAGAATTTGTCTTACTGTCCTATAACTTAATTAACGTTTTTTGATACAAAACAGTAAAACTGAATGTAACCTGCTTCGCATTATAAATTGTCTAGAATTAATAATTTAAGAATCGCAACTTACGCACTAGGAGAAATATTAAATAAGTTTTCTTCTTTTATATTTCTACCAATCATGGCGTTGCTATTATCAAAACAAGAATTTGGGGTCTTGTCGGTTGTATATCCCTTGATACTTGTTTTGCCGGGAGTTCTGACTTTAGGACAAAGCATTAGTTCTTTAAAATTTCTGACAAATGCTGATTTCAATCAGGGTTCAGTTTTATTTCATGCATTTCTAATATTTTTCTTTTTCAATATAACTATTATTTTTGTTCTTTCGGCGCTGCTATTTATTTGGAATGATTTTTCCATAGGCGACTATACTCTAATTGATATAGCCCCAACTGCTTTTATAGCTGCTGTTTGTCTGAGCTTTCTTACTATTTTCAATCAGCATGCTCAGGCTAATGGTCAAGCAAGAGTGTTTGTTTTGTTCAACACAGTCCCAAAGTTATTTTTTGTGGCTACTGTTTTAATACTCTGTTTATTTCTCAATTTGAATACTCTTTTAGTGCTCTATATATATTGTTTCATTTTGCTAACTTTTGTAATTTATGCCCTTATACGTTTAAGAAGTTTTTTAATTTTTAATTTTGACTTCGAGGTAATAAAAAAAATGTTGGTTATTGGAAGTCCACTAGCAGTCAGTGCATTTGCTTTAATTCTTAATTCATTTGCCTCCAGAAGTTTCTTGAATTCAACAGGAGGGATAGAAGGTGTTGCAGATTATTCATTTATGTTGGTGATGTCTCAATCATGTTTAATATTCTTCGCCACTTTTAGCAGATTTTATATTCCAAAGCTTTTCAAGATACTGAATGCGAATATGAGTCATTTAGTATTCATTCAAGAGACTAACAAGTTCCTTTATCTTGGCACCTTTTCAATTGTCGTCTCGGTATATCTTTTTGTTATATATTTTTCTCCTATTTATTTGCCAGAGTATGAATTAGATCCTTTATTTTTTGGCCTCATGGTGGCAACAAATTTTCCATATATCTTGTATATAACCATGGTTGATACAATTTCATTTAAAGAAAGAGGTAAAAAACTTATATATTTAAATTTAATATTGGGAAGCTTTACAACTTTTATGAGTTTTTTCGCTGTGAAACAATTTGGGCTTCAAGGAGCAGTATTTACCTTTTTTTGCTCGGCATGGCTTCAAGGTCTTATGATTAGTTTTGTATGCAGGGATATATTTTTAGTGCCTCAAAACATCATAAATCTGATAATTATAAATCTATTTTTTTTCAGTTTTGTGTTGTTTATCAAACTCATGCCTGAATTTTCAAGTGAGGCAAGCGTGATTATGTTAATTGCTTTGCTAGGATTACTTTTCTTCAGAAGATCATCTCTTGTTAATTACATAAAACTATTTGAACAATGAAGATACTTTTCATAGATACTTGGTCGAAGGGAAGTTTTTTTACTTCTCCTGTTGCAGAGCTTGCAGCAGGTCAGGGTAATACTGTTGGTTTTTTGCATGCTAACAAACTTTATAATGCTCAGGATACTAATTGGGACGAAGGAATTTATGATTTTTCTTTTGATTGTGCTGACTTCAATAACTCATTATTTTCCGCGTTAACAAATATCAATCCGGACGCGGTTGTTTTCATCACTATGCATGGAATGTTTCAGAGATGGGCTAATTATATTTGCTGCGAACTAAATATTCCTTGTTATTTTTTCATGCATGGTGTGCGTTTTAATACCAAAAAAATAGGTAGACTAAAAAGAAGAAATATTTTTGAACTATTTAGACGAGTAACCTTTTATAGCAAGCATTGGATTTATTTTATTAGAGACTCCTCGCAATTGATCTCAATATTTAAATTGCCATGGCGTTTGTTTATATTAAGCTATTTTGAGATGATTTTTATGAATCATAGATTTAGCTTCTCGCCAAAGTATAAATGGGGGATTGAATATAAAAAAGTATGTATAAACTCACCATATGATGAAGCTTTTTTTAGTGAATTTACAGGAGAAGTTGGTGCTGAAAAGTTTGTGGTCTCTGGAAATATTACAAGCCGTCGAGCAGCAATTGATAGCTTCGCTTTCGATAATACAAAACTCAATACAATATTGTTTATCTCTCAACCGCTCGCTGCCGATGGATATATTGACCTAGAATCTTATATTGATTCTATTACAGCCCTTCATGAATTCATTAGAAACCATGATTTAGGAAAATTTACAGTCAGACTTCATCCAAGAGATGATACAAGGATAGTTCAGGCTTTATCAAAATTAAATATATCTGTGTCAAAGAATAAAAGTCTTGCTGAAGATCTGAGCAGTTCGTCTCTAGTTGTTGGGTTTAATTCATCTGCTCTGCTAGGTTGCGTGGAAGTTGGTATTCCTGTTCTCGGATATAAATTTGATGATGTGCCTCTTTTGGATTCATTGAAGGGTAATACACTATACAAAGAGTCCAATCTTTTAACAGAGAACTCAAGCGATGAAGTTTATGAGCTCATAGAAGCTGGGAAAAAAAGAAGAGGTCTTCCGAAAGACTTCATGCCAACTGAAAATATAGTTCTGAACGAAATATTGAGTTAATCCAAATCTAAAATGAATTTGTTTATATGTTTAAAATATTGTTAGTAGGAGCAGGCCCAATGGGCCGTGAATATATTAGGGTAATTAAGGAATTACAAAAATTATATAAAATAGAATTGATATGTGCCTGTAGATCAGAAAAATCTAAAAAAGAGATAATGCTCTCATATGATATAGAGGCATACACTTCAGAGATTCCCACGCTCATCAATACCTTAGGGAAATTTGATCTTTGTATCATAGCTACAAATATCGAAAGCCTATTTGCTGTAACTAAAACAGTTATCAATAATAAGGCCGCTAAAAAGATACTCGTCGAAAAACCGGTATCATTTAAACGAGCTGAGTTGAAATTGTTGAAAGATGCTCCAAATATCTTTGTAGCCTACAATCGTCGATTTTACTCCTCGATCAGAAGTCTAAAAACGATGACACATGATTTTTCAGATGTTTCGTCAATACATTTTGATTTTACTGAACTAGTTCATCGTTTAAAGGATCAAGAAATCTCTGAGGTTATTCGGCGGAATTGGCTTATCGCTAACTCGTCACATGTTATCGACCTTGTTTCCTATATTTCTGGGCCAGTTGATTTAGAGAAATCATACTTTGGCGTAAAAGGGGAGTTGGATTGGAACGGTGGCCCCATAAATTTCTTTGGGATGGGCCTTACTTCTCGAGATATACCTTTTACATATAACTCTGATTGGGATTCAGCTGGGCGTTGGGGAATTCAGGTGAAATCAAGTTCATATAATTATCTACTCCAGCCGATGGAGGAGTTAAAGTATAATAGGCGTGGCTCTTTCGATACTCAAGTCAAAAAAAATTGTCCTGAGGATGAATCTTTTAAGCCAGGGTTGTATCACCAAGTAGCCGCTTTTTTAGATCAAAACTATACAAATCTTTGCTCTATACAACAACATTATCAAAACTTTAAAGTTTTCAGTTGTATTATAAATGGTACACAGTAAAGGCAAATTATATTCCTCGATAGTTGGGGTCTTGACGGCAATACCAGTTTATTTAATTCAAGAGCCCTTGTATATTCTTCCATTTGTTGTATTTTTCTACCATCTGTTTAATGGACATATGGCCAATAAGGACATTCCAAAAGTCATCATTTTCATCTTTTTGACTATCGTGGTTTTGCTAACTAATTTTGTAGGCACTCTGGAAGGATACAACACCATTTCTATGGTAAGTATTTTCTACTTTCTAGTATCTGCCTTTATTTTGGCGTTTTCATATAGGCTAATTCATGCAGAGTCTTTTATTACCTGGTTTCTGATTGCTTCAAAGAGCGTCGCAGTCTATGTTTTCATTTTATTTTTCACGGATGTATTTGTATACGGTATTATCCATGATGTCACGCAGTCTGAAGGTCGTATGTGGGCAAAGGGCTTAGTTGTGGGGTGGCCCAACGGTTTTGCTTTAATAACATCAATAGCTGCGTTTTTATGTCTTGTAAAAGAGGAGAGACTTTGGGCTCTTTTTTTAATCATCACCGCTATGTTGACGTTTTCTCGTATGTCGATGATTTTCTTGGTGGTAATACTTCTATTACTAGGGTACTCAAGATTTGGATTGAGATTATTTTTCGCTTTAATGATTGGTCTAATTATCTTCGTGATACCTGTAATGGTTGATTTTTATTTGGCCAACGAAGAGGCGCTTTACAGGATTGCTAAGTACAGCGACCGCTTGATTATAGCTGAAAATCTAGTAGATACTTTTCTACGAAATCCGTTTGGTATTGGGAATGTTAGTTATCTTGAAATTTCTACTACCGACATTTATGATAGCTATCATAGTACATGGCTTAAAGTTCTAGTTCGCTACGGTTTCATAGGTTTGATTCTTTTCATAGCATTAGTAGTGCCAGTTGAAAGGATAAGATTAATTTCATCGCGAGGTATTTTATGTTCATTGTTACTGGTTTTAGCAATTCTTCAAGATTTCCTTCTTTTGCCGTCCATAGCACTAATATATTCTTTAGTGGCGAATAATCGGGATTTTATAAATGACAAAAGTCGCCTTCTTTGATACTTGGTCTCGAGGGACCAAGATCACTGACATCGTCGCTCTTGAGCTTAAGATTAAGGGTATAGATACAGTTTTCTTCACTTTGATAGCAAATACAATGCTCAATGCACGTAAGCAAAAGAGTGCTAAGGAGCTAGGAAAGTGAAACCAATAGTTATTTATTTTTCAGGCGATCCGTTTCAGTTAGGCGGCGGCGCTACCGTGGCTTACAATATACTTAAAAATATAAAAAAAATAGATAATGTGACTTTAGTAACATCGCGATATGCAGCTGTCCCTAAAGAAATTTCTGAAATTGTCGATATCGTTCGAGTTTGGATGCCAAAGAATAGAGTTGCAATTGAATTGTTTGATCAAATAATTGCTCCGTTTTTACTTATGAGTATGCGCCCTAGTAGAGTTATATGTTTAAACTCTATTCTCCCCATTCTATATCCCTATAGGATTGATCTTTTTTTTCAGATGAGAATGTTCTATTTTGATGATTTGAATCCAGCATCAAAAAAGATTAAAAATATTCTTGGTATTCTCAGTATAAAAAGGGCAAATAATGTCTATTGTGCTAGCATGGATCATGCTACAGATCTTGAAAGAAGATTAGATGTTCCACTAGGCAAAATTAAGGTAGTTCACCTAGGATGCGAGATATTTGGTGAGGCTCAAACACCTGCTTTATCTAGCCGAGGACAAGACTTAATTTTTGTTTCTGTCATTAGACCGTACAAGAATTTACACGGATTAATTGAAGCAGTTATTCAGGCCAAAAATTTACGTCCGGATCTGCCAATTCGATTGCAAGTAGTAGGCGAACCTGCAAATTACCTGGGTATAGAAAAATATATGACAGATATAAAGAAGCGGATATCTCACGCTTCTGCTGACAAGTCCATCAAGTTTGTAGGCGCTAAAAGCCATTCTGAGGTTTTAGCGCTTATGAGTATTAGTAAGGCTTTGATTTTTCCGACTCTCTTTGAAGGTTTTGGTTTGCCGTTATTAGAGGCCATGGCGACGAAGACACCTGTTATAACATCTTCAGTAAACTCTTTACCAGAAATAGGTGGAGACACGGTAGAGTATTTTGATGTTAGTGACCTACAAACGCTGGTAAAAAAAATAATAAACCTTTATGACTTTGGTTATGACTCGAATAAACTTGAATCTGCTCTTGGTCGGTCAAAATTATTTTGCTGGAAAAGAACAGCGCGGGCTGTTCTCCTAAATGAATCCTTTATAGTGAAATAATATGAAACAAATCTTACAAGATCTTTCTAATGGTGCAACGTCCTTGGTCGATGTTCCTGCTCCTAAATCTAAGAAAGGCCACGTCATTATTCAAACTACAAATTCACTTGTTTCGGTTGGAACCGAACGTATGCTGGTTGATTTTGGTAAAGCAGGTTGGATTGATAAGGCACGTTCTCAACCAGACAAGGTAAAAATTGTGTTGGAGAAAGTTAAAACTGACGGCTTTTCAGCAACTTATGATTCTGTTAAGTCAAAGCTAGATCAGCCACTTCCACTTGGGTATTGTAATGTGGGTAGGGTTCTTGATGTAACTGACTCAGGATTTGAGAGAGGTGCTCGTGTTGTCTCGAATGGTCATCATGCAGAAGTTGTTCGTGTCCCTAAAAACCTTGTGGCTTCTATTCCTGATGAAGTAGATGACGAAACAGCCGCATTTACCGTTTTGGGCGCAATTGCAATGCAAGGTATTCGACTTGTAAATCCGACTGTTGGCGAAAACGTCGTAGTGATTGGGCTTGGTTTGATTGGTTTGCTCACGGTTCAGATTTTAAAGGCTAATGGATGCAGAGTTTTAGCCATAGACTTTGATTCAGCTAAGTGTGAACTCGCTAGGAAATTTGGCGCTGATGTAGTTGATTTATCAAAAGACCTAGATCCTATTATTATGGCTGAGGCTTTTTCACGTGGACGTGGGGTTGATGCTGTAATTATAACTGCAAGCTCAAAGAGTAATGATATTGTTCATCAAGCAGCCACAATGTGTCGGAAAAGAGGACGAATCGTATTGGTGGGCGTTGTTGGTCTTGAATTAAGCAGAGCTGATTTTTATGAAAAAGAACTCACTTTTCAAGTTTCATGCTCCTATGGTCCAGGGCGCTATGATGAAGATTACGAGGATAGAGGAATGGATTATCCACTTGGTTTTGTTCGCTGGACCGAACAACGAAACTTTGAGGCAGTTCTCGATCTAATGGCTTCAGGTTCAATTAATGTTAAGTCATTAGTAAGTCATCGATTTAAAATTGATGATGCTGTGGAGGCTTATGAGAAGCTAGATGATCGTTCATCTCTGGGCATTCTCTTGGATTATCAAGGGACGACAACGGAATCACTATCAAAAAACACAGTTGAACTCAGTGAAAATACCATCAGCAAACCCCAGAATGGCAATGTTGCATTTATCGGGGGCGGTAATTACGCATCGAGGGTTCTTATACCTGCATTTAAGCGTGCAGGAGCCAACTTAACTGCCCTAGTAACCAGTGGTGGCATGAGTGCAGTTCATCATGGTAAAAAAAATGGGTTTCTTAGAGCTTCTACTAATATCGAGCAGGCTCTAGACGATTCCGTTGATTCTGTTGTTATTGCTACGCAACATAATCTTCATGCATCTCAGATCGTCAAGGCTTTGGAATCGGGAAAGCATGTTTTTGTGGAAAAACCGTTGGCTCTTACTCACGAAGAAATAGATCAAGTTGAAGCTTCTCATAAAGAGTCGAATACTATGGTCATGGTGGGATATAACCGTCGTTTTTCGCTGCATATACAGAAAATTAAAAGCCTTCTTGATGCCAAGCCTTCACCTAAAACCTTTATTATGACAATGAATGCAGGTGAAATACCTAAAGAGCATTGGACTCAGGATGCAGAAGTAGGTGGCGGTCGTATTATTGGTGAGGCATGTCATTACATTGATTTAATGCGCTTTTTGGCTGGATCAAAAATAAAATCTTTTAATGCTGTGAAAATGGGTGAAAATGATTTTGTTGAGGTAACCGAAGATAAGGCTCTTATATCTCTTACTTTTGAAGATGGCTCTATGGGCTCTATCCATTACTTTGCTAATGGAGGAAAGTCGTTTCCTAAAGAGCGCATAGAGGTTTTTTGTGATAATGCTGTACTCCAACTGGATAACTTTAGAAAACTTCGCGGTTTTGGATGGAAGGGCTTTAACAAGATGAATCTCTGGTCGCAGGATAAAGGACAGGAGAATTGTGTTGACGCCTTTATGGAGAGCGTAAAAGAAGGAAGAGAAAACCCTATTCCACAGGATGAAATTTTTGAGGTGGCGCGCGTTTCTGTGGATATTGCAGAAATGTTGCGAAAATAAATGATTAAACCAGTCTTAGGTTATTTCAACTGCCCAGAATGAGGAAACTTTTCCTTTTATTTAATACCCTTCGATATCTAAAGTGGCAGCAAATCTACTTCAGGTTAGTGCGGAAATTAATAAGACCAAAGGTCACCGAAAGTTTTCAAGGATCAAAACCTAAGAGTTCAAAAACATGGCACCATCTGACGCTTTATGGCAATAAAGTTGATAGTCAATTAGAAGCATGTTTTTTAAATCACACCAAGAAACTTGATTTACCAGCAGATTGGAACAATGAATCACCCAGTAAACTCTGGGTTTATAACTTACATTATTTTGAAGATCTTCTTTCCGATAATGCTGAAGAAAAGCACAATTTTCATTCACAGTTATTGAATACTTGGGTTGATCAAAATCCAGTTGGATATGGTAATGGTTGGGAGCCTTACCCCACATCTTTGCGGATCGTTAATATCCTAAAAGCTTGGCTTGGTGGGCTAGAATTAGATGATAAATTGTTTAGTAGCGTCTTCGTACAAGCGAGTTTTTTGTCGAGTGATCTAGAAAAGCATCTATTGGGCAACCATTATTTTGCAAATCTGAAAGCACTGTTATTTGCTGGGGTTATTTTTGAGAATTCTCGGTGGGTAAATATTGCTCAGGAAGGTTTAATTAAAGAGATTCCTGAACAGTTGCTTCAGGATGGTTCGAATTTTGAGTTGAGTCCAATGTATCACTCCTTGATGTTGGTGGATATGCTAGATATTTTCAACTTGAATCAGGCTTATCCAGCTCAGCTTGCACCCCAGTTAGAGTCTTTATTAAAAGAGTACATCCCTAAAATGCTACTATTTACTGATTCAATGGCGCATCCTGATGGAGGAGTATCATTCTTTAATGATTCAGTAGATGGAATTGCTCCAACGAAAGCAAAAATAGAAAATTATGCCCGTAGCTTAGGGTTCAAAATTAGCCGTCATGAGAGTAACAAATCTCATATTATTGATCATGACGCCAGCGGTTATATTTGCGCAACAACAGGTAGTAATAAATTAATATTTGATGTGTCAGCTGTGGGGCCTGATTACATCCCAGGCCACGCTCATGCCGATACATTATCTTTTGAATTGTCGATTGGTAAAGAGCGCGTATTTGTTAATTCTGGTATTTCTGAATATGGTTCGACTGAGAATCGTTTGTATCAGCGTAAAACTAAAGCCCATAATACGGTTGAGGTAAATGATAAAGATTCTTCACAAGTCTGGAGTGGGTTTAGAGTTGCAAATCGAGCACGGATAGTCAACAGATACTGCGGATTAAATATTAACAAAAGCATTTTATTAAGGGGTACTCATGATGGTTATAAGTCACTTTTTGGTGGATGTACTCATTCGCGGGAATTGATTTTCAATGAAGAAAGTTTAGTAATTTGTGATGAGTTGGAAGGAGCTTTCAAAATAGCAAAGTCACGGTTCCACTTCCATCCAAATTTAAAAGTAAGTCTGGAGAATAATAGTTTGACTGTAGTAGGAGAGGGTTTTATTTTGAAGAGTGACCTAACGGGTAAAAAAACCTCTTTATTTGAATCCGTTTGGCATCCCTCGTTTGGTGTTGATTTACCTAACAAAGGCCTTTTAATTGAATTCGCATGCAAAAAAGAAAACATAAGTTTTATATGGACTAGTATCTCAAATGCCATATAAAACTCTACCCAAATTCTTCGGTAAATAGCATTGGCCATGAAAAGAATATTAGTACTATCTTTTTATTATCATCCAGATTTAAGTGCAGGATCTTTTCGATGCAAAGCTCTCGTAGATGAGCTTGCAAAGACCAAATCCTTTGTCCATGTAGTTACTACGACCCCTAATCGCTATAATTCCTATAAGGTTGAAGCTGAAAAATCTACTAGGGATAATAATGTTCTTATTGATAGAGTTCCTATTCCAAGTCACCTCAGTGGAATGTTTGATCAGATTAATGCTTTTTTTGCATTCTATAGAGGTGCAAAAAAATTAGTCGAAGTTAATAATTATGATTTGGTATTCGCTACCTCATCTAGGTTGTTTACCGCTTTTCTGGGTGCAAAAATTGCAAGAAAAAAGCGATTGCCCTTATATCTTGATATCAGAGATTTATTTGTAGATACAATTTCAAATATCCTTCCTCCTGTTATTGTCTGGATGGCCAAGATTGTATTTTTATATATTGAGCGTTATACATTTAATTCAGCAATAAGAATAAACCTGGTTTCTGGAGGATTTATTTCATATTTCAAAGAGCTATATCCAAATATTCCAATAAGCCTTTTCACTAATGGAATAGATAAAGAGTTCATAAAAGCTTCTCAAGCAGATTCAACATTCCAAAAACCTGAGCGAACAATAAATATTCTCTATGCTGGAAATATTGGAGCAGGACAGGGGTTGCATAAAGTATTACCAGCAATGGCAGATAAATTAAAAAATAAGGTGAATATAAAAGTTATTGGAAGTGGTGGACTCATCCAAGAACTCAAGGATGAAGTTTCGAGACTTTGTTTGGACAATATTCAAATTTATCCTCCGGTGGATCGAGATACTCTAATTAAAGAGTATAACAAGACGGATGTTTTGTTTTTACATTTAAATAACTATCCTGCATTTAAAAAAGTTCTTCCCTCAAAGCTATTTGAGTACGCCTCAATAAGTAAACCTATTTTGGCTGGCCTGTCAGGATATAGCTATACTTTTGCAAAAACTGAAATAGCAGATTGTTCTCTTTTCTTTCCAACTGATATTAATGGAGCACTTAAAGCATTCTCTGATATTAACTTCGATATTCAGCCCAGAGAAGGATTTATTAAGAAATATAATCGTGAAAAAATTATGAGGTTGATGGCCGAAGAAATTCTTCAATTTACAAGAACTCATGACTAAAGTACTTATAACTGGTGGCAGTGGTTTCGTTGGGAAAGCGCTTTTAGATCATCCCTATTTTAGTAATGCAACTGTTGTAGGGAGGTCAAATATTAATCAAAATAAAAATTTTATCTATTGTGCATTAGATAAGAATTTTGATTTAACTGATGAACTTTCTAAGGTGGATGTTGTTATTCATTTAGCTGCTAGAGCACACTTAATGAAGGATGATGCTAAGGATCCTCTTTTTGAGTACAGAAAGATAAATACAGATGCAACTATCAAGCTCGTTAAACAGGCTATAAATTGTGGAGTTAAAAGGTTCATCTATATCAGCTCAATAAAAGTTCTTGGTGAGGAAACTTCAGAAAATAAAGCTTACAAGGAACACGATGCAAAAATCCCAAAGGATTTTTATGGAATCTCAAAAGCTGAGGCTGAAAACTCTATTATTGATTTAACGAGAAATTGCAAAATGGATTATGTGATAATCAGACCTCCATTAATTTATGGAAATGGCGTCAAAGGGAACTTCCAAAGATTGATTAATTTAACCTCAACTCCTATACCTTTACCTCTAGGATCCATTAATAATAAAAGGAGCTATGTCAGCGTTGAAAACTTGGTAGACTTAATTTTTGTTTGTTCTGAACACCCTAATGCAGTTAACCAGATATTTCATGTAAGTGATGACGCCGATATAAGCACAACTGAATTATTAAACATTTTAATAAAAGCAGGAGGATATAAAGCAAGGCTATTTAACTTCAATGCAACATTACTAAAAATACTTTTTTACCTGATAGGAATGAAAAAAGTTTATCAGAGACTCTTTTCGTCTCTACAAGTAGATATTACACATGCAAAAACCACGTTAGAATGGCAACCTAAATATAAAATTGATGAATTTTTTGCACGAAATTTATCCTCCAATGATTAAATATGATTGAATAAAATGTTACATGTCGCAATTGCAATTGGGGTTTTCTTCCCTGAATTTTAAGAATATGAATACGTTATTTCAGGAAATTATTGGTTATTTGAGTCATTTTAAGATTTTAATCACAACCAGCAGTATTTTTACTTAGATTAAAAATTTTTATTTATGACTCGATTATTTAGCTTCTTCATGAGTGTATTTTTATTAATATTATTTCTTTTTCCAATACTGATAATAGCTCTATTAATTATTCTTATAGACTGGGAAAAGCCCTTTTATTTTTCATGCAGAATAGGAAAAGATAGCAAAATCTTTCATATGCCTAAATTTAGAACTATGAAATCTTCGACTCCACAGATCGCGACACATCTCCTGCACGACCCAGATGATCATCTCCTTCTGTTAGGAAAATTTTTGAGAAAAACAAGTTTAGACGAACTTCCACAGCTATTTTCCATTATTCAGGGGCATATGACATTTGTAGGTCCAAGGCCCGCTTTATATAATCAAGACGATCTTATTGCGTTGAGGAAACACTTTGAAATAGATAAAATTTTACCTGGTGTAACGGGTTGGGCTCAAGTAAATGGTAGAGATGAACTTTCGATAAGTAAAAAGGTAGAGTTAGACAGAGAATATTTGAAACGCAAGTCATTCCTTTTTGATATTTATATTATTTGGCTTACTTTAATCAAAGTTTTTAGACAAGAGGATGTATCTCACTAATTTACAAGATGCAAAAGAAATTTAAGAAATTTTTATTATCTGCTTCTAGAAGATTTAAGAAAGTTATTGTTTTAGTCACTGACTTTTTGGCTGCTAGTCTATCTATAACTTTTGTACTCATTGTAAGTGATGAAAAGTTTGTTGTTTTTCAAATGTTTGATCAGTTTAGAATAATATTGATCCCTTTTCTTACTATCTTCGCTTTTTGGCATTCACAAATATACAGTTCTGTAATTCGTTTCATCGATACATCTTTAGTTCTAATTCTTTTTAGGGCTGTCTCATATTCTGTAATCCTAATTTTCTTTTTGAACTCAATGCTAATTTTTCTATGGAGTTATCTCTATTCATTGCCTTTTAGCTATTCACTTGAAATAAAAGACTGGATAGTAGGGATTATTACTTTCTCTTTCATCATCACAAGCACTCGTCTTTTTGCAAATTATTTCCTTTCTGAAAGGAAATCAGAAAAAAAAGTAATAATTTATGGTGCTGGTTCAGCAGGAATTCAGTTAGCAAGCGCATTGAGAGTTAGTAGTGAGATGCAACCTATAGCATTTTTAGACTCTGATACATCCTTACATGGTAGTTATTTAGGTGGCATGAAAGTTATGCCGCCAAACTCACTAGAAAAGTATGTACATAAAGGCAAAGTAGATGAAGTTCTGATAGCTATGCCCTCCGCTTCAAAATCTTCTTTAAGAGCTCTATTAAGAGAGATAGAAAATTATTCTGTTAAAGTTAGGATACTACCAGGGTTAGCTGAGCTTGCTCAAGGAAAAGTCTCTGTTTCAGAACTAAAAGAAGTAGATATATTAGATTTATTAGGAAGAGAAGAAGTTGAAGCTAATGTTGACCTCTTGAAAAGCAATATAGAAGATAAGGTGGTACTGATAAGTGGAGCCGGAGGATCGATAGGCTCTGAACTTTCTAGGCAAGTTATAAAGAATAGACCTAGAAAGATTATACTTTTAGATGCAAATGAATATGCTCTTTATTCAATTAAAAATGAAATTTCGAACTCTTTAACAAAAATAGAAGTCTATTCAGTATTAGCTAACGTAACTAATAAGAAAAGAATGATTGATGTATGCTCCACTTTCGGTGTTGATACCATCTACCATGCAGCAGCCTATAAGCATGTCCCTTTAGTAGAAGAAAATCCTTTTGAAGCAGTATTTAACAATATTTTTGGTACTAAAATTTGTGCTGAAGCTGCTCAAGAATCTAATGTTGAAACCTTTGTTCTAATATCTACAGACAAAGCAGTACGGCCTACAAATATTATGGGAGCTACAAAAAGGTTCGCTGAACTTATACTTCAATCAATGGCTCAAGATAGCAAGACAAGAATGACAATGGTTAGATTTGGTAACGTAATAGGATCTTCAGGTTCCGCAATTCCTCTTTTTCAGAGACAAATCAAAGAAGGAGGACCAGTTACTGTCACACATCCTGAAGTAATAAGATATTTTATGTCCATACCAGAAGCGGCTGAATTAGTAATCCAAGCTGGAGCAATGGGAAAGGGAGGAGATGTTTTTGTGTTGGATATGGGTGAACCAGTAAAAATATATGAATTGGCTAAAAGGCTCATAAAGCTTAGTGGCATGGAAATTAAGGAGAAGGATAATCCTGACGGCGATATAGAGATAATTTTTACCGGCCTAAGAGCTGGAGAAAAGCTTTATGAAGAATTATTGATAGGAGATAATGCAAGTCCGACCGATCATAGACAAATACTTAGAGCAGAAGAGGATTTCATTTCTAGAAACGACTTACATAAAAATTTAGTGCTCCTAAAAGAAGCAGAGAGTGAAGGCAATGTAAGTGATCTTAAAGATATACTTAAAAAAGTTGTATCAGGTTTTACCCCTGAAGATGCAATAGTCGATGTAGTTTACCAACAAAAAAATAATATAGATTAAAAAACTTGTATACATATATAGACTCTATTGATGATCTGGCCTACTTAAATAAGGAGCTGTCTAATAAGGCTCATTTGGGTGTGGATACAGAGTTCAGAAGAACAACTAAAGATAATATGAGATTAGCCTTACTCCAGGTTAATGATGACAATGAAACTTATCTTATTGATGCTATCCTTATAGACAATCCTGGTCCATATGCAGACTTTCTATTTTCTCCCTCGGTTACTAAGATCTTTCACTCTTGTAAAGAGGATTTAGAAGCCATCTATTCTTGGACAAAAAAAGTAATGGTAAACATTTTTGACACTCAGATCGCAAATTCTCTCTTAGATGGAGGTTTCTCCATTGGATATCAAGGATTGGTAGAACAAGAGATGGATATAGTTTTGAGTAAAAATGAAACTAGATCAAATTGGATACGGAGGCCTTTATCAGATTCACAGCTAAAATACGCCACACTTGATGTAGAGTATTTAATTTATTTGTACAAATCTCAAAGTAAAAAATTAATAAGTACACCCAAGTTAAAATGGCATGACCAAGAAATCAAAAGATTAATTGAAGTTACTTTCAATCCCTCACTTAATATTGATTTAGAAAGAAAAATAACTAAAGCTGAAGAAAACGTTCTTTTACAAAGATTCAATAAGGCTGTTGAAATAATTTCAAAAAGAGAAAAGATCGATCAGACCATGTTTTTTTCGAAAAAGGCTCAAAGGGATTTTCTGAGGTTAGTTTTGAAAGAAGGTATAGAAATTGCTTGTAATGAGATCACCGGATGGAGAAGTCAATTAATCAAGGACGAGATAATTGATCTGTTGAACTAACTTTATGTATTGGTTTCTTTACTTATTTAGCTCACTGTTAATTTGCTCGATTATTTCAACAATCAATAAGAAATATTATTTAGAGATCTACATATTATCTTTCTTAATATTTATAACCCCCGCACAAATAGATATTTCGAATACAGCATATGCCCCTTCTTTGTTTACATTTCTTTTTAATTTAATCCTGGAACAAAACTTCTCTTTAAGGCCACTCAGGCCATTAGTAATAACTATTCCAGCAAGCTTAGTAATAATATATTTAGTTAGGATTTTTAAAAGAAAATTCTTTTAGCTTCTAAGTTTTTTAGATCGAGAATTCCAATTGCATTGCTACCTTTAAGCATCCCGGCAGATTCGCCGGGATTAAAAAATAAGACGCCATTTTTCATATTATTTTCATAGCGGTGAGTATGACCATACAACACAATATTTGTATCTTTATTTTCTGATAAGAATTGTTCTATATTATCCGGTTCGTGAAAAATAGCGATTTCTCTATCGATCAAGGTTAATTTTCTTGGTGGCTCCTGAAATTGAAAATTATTTTTTTTTGCCACTTTTTCAAGGTTTGATTCACTCCTATCATTATTTCCGTAAACGCCTATTAGCTCAGAATTAAGCCTCGAAAATTTTTCAAGCGAGTTGGCATTGGTTATGTCACCTGTGTGGATAACAAAAGGTACTTTTTCGTCATTAAATAGTCGAATGATTATTTCAATATTCTTTAGGTTGTTATGCGTATCGCTAACAACGCCAATTTTCACTTGTTGTCCTAAGCTTTTTCAAGAATATGTATACCGCAGGCACTTCCTAAACCTATAACGTGTGTCATACCAATTTTTGCGTTCTCTACTTGCCTCTCTCCAGCTTCACCTCTTAAGTGTGTACAAACTTCATAAATGTTCGCAATACCCGTTGCGCCTAAGGGATGTCCCTTTGAAAGTAATCCGCCGGAAACATTAACAGGGATTCTTCCTCCAAGTTCAACCTCTCCTTCATCAATCAATCTTCCAGCTTCTCCGTCTCCACATAGTCCAAGGTTTTCATAATGGAGCATCTCAGCTGTAGCAAAACAATCGTGTAGTTCAACTAGATCTACATCCTTTGCATCTAGACCAGCCATTTCATAAGCTTCTGCTGCAGCTTTTCTTGTGCAGCTATTTACATCTGGCATAACTAGATCTCGTTCTTGATAAGGATCGCTTGTCATGACTGATGCCTTGATTCTAACTGCCCTTTGCATTCCGAGCTCTTTTGCTTTCTTTTCTGATACTAAAACAGCAGCGGCTGCGCCATCTACATTAACCGAACACATCAATTTAGTATTAGGATATGAAATCATTTCTGCGTTCATCACTTCCTCTAGAGGAGTTTCAATTTGATATCTAGCTTTTGGATTCATAGTTGAATGATGATGATTTTTGACTGAGATCTTTGCAAATTGTTCAAAAGTTGTTCCATACTGTCTAGCATGCTCCATTCCAGCTTCAGCAAATACCGCAGGCATTGTTCCTGAGCCCAGAAGACCTTCCTTAGGTATGCCAGCTCCACCACCAGCTCCTCCAAGCAGGCCGGTTCCCATTTGTTCCACACCTACGGCCAAGACAACGTCATAAAGACCGGCTTTGATTGAAGTCCAGGCTTCTCTGAATGCTGTTGCACCGGTTGCACAAGCATTAGAGCAATTAACAACAGGAATACCTGTTTGACCTATCTCTTGAAGTATTCTTTGACCAACCATAGCATTTGCTTGGCCAAGGTTTCCACAATAAAAAGCCTCCATATTACCTATATTTAGTCCAGCATCATCTAGCGCTAATAAAGCAGCTTCTGCACCTAAATCGGGGACGGTTCTTTCAGGAAACCTGCCGAACTTAATCATATCTACGCCTAAAACATACACATCACTCATAATATTCTCCCTTATGAAGTTGGTTTAAAGAAATAGCTTATATAACTATTTCCATCTTTATCTTTT
>CEPA01029870.1_pt1 | contig 30288 bp, 37 predicted proteins | sample 356241 | NCBI WGS metagenome assembly CEPA01 (sample SAMEA2620542, study PRJEB7988) | marine metagenome | biome: marine biome (ENVO:00000447); feature: surface water layer (ENVO:00002042); material: "saline water (ENVO:00002010), including plankton (ENVO:xxxxxxxx)" | depth 5 m
AAGGGTTGAATTAGAAGGTTCTATTTTAGAGGCTCTCCCAAATGCAATGTTTAAGGTGGAGCTTGAAAATGGCCATCAAATACTAGCTTATGTTTCTGGCAAAATGAGAACACATTTTATAAGAATTTTACCTGGGGACAAAGTTAAAGTTGAAGTATCACCTTATGATTTGACAAAAGGAAGAATAACATATAGATTGAAATGACATTATCGTATATAATATAACGCTTTAATGGAGTATTTATGCCTAGAATTGCCGGAGTAGACATACCTGAAAATAAGAGAGTTTTAATATCTCTAACATATATATATGGTATTGGAAAAAAGATATCTAATGATATTTTGGTTAAAGCAAACATAAATCCTAGTTTAAAAACTTCAGAGTTGACAGATGATGATGTGTCAAAAATAAGACAGTTAATTGAAAATGATCATTTGGTTGAAGGTGAACTAAGAGTTGAAGTTCAGAACAATATTAAGAGACTTCAAGAAATTGTTTCATACCGTGGTGTTAGACATAGAAAAAAATTACCATGTAGAGGTCAGAGAACAAAATCAAATGCAAGAACAAGAAGAGGAAAAAAAGGTTTGGCTATTGCTAAGAAAAAACAAGCTGGATTAAAATAGGAGCCTAGATTTGAAAAAAAATAAAAAAGGAAAAAAAGCTAAAAAATTTGTTGAAACTGGCAAAGCTCATATTCAAGCTACATTCAATAATACGATAATTACAATTACTGATGATAATGGAAACGTTGTATCATGGGCTGCAGGTGGGAAAGAAGGATTCAAGGGTACAAGAAAAGGTACTCCCTTTGCTGCTCAATTAGCAGCTGAAGATGCGGCAAAAAAAGCAGCAGAATTTGGAATGAAGACAATCGGTGTTTATGTTAAAGGACCTGGACCAGGCAGAGAGACTGCTATAAGATCAATTCAAGCAGCAGGAATAAAAATAAATTTAATTAAGGATGTTACACCTTTACCACACAATGGATGTAGACCTCCTGCTAAGAGAAGAGTTTAAGGGAGATAATATTGGCTAGATATACAGGACCAACAACAAAATTGTCTAGAAGAGAGGGTCAAGAGCTTTTTTTAAAAGGTGATAGATCTTATTCAGATAAAGCGGCAAGAAGAATATCAGTTCTCCCAGGACAAAATCAATCTAAATTTAATCAGAAATCTTCTGAATATGCAATTAGACTCCGAGAAAAGCAAAAGCTAAAAAGAATCTTTGGTTTAACTGAAAAACAATTTAGAATAAATTTTGTCAAATCTAATAAACAACCTGGTGTTACTGGCCATAATCTAATATCAAATCTAGAAAGAAGGCTTGATAATGTTGTTTATAGGCTTGGATTTTTAAGTTCAAGAAATGAAGCAAGGCAATTTGTTAATCATGGCCATGTATTAGTTAATGGAAAAAAGGTCGACATTCCATCTTATCTTACTTCAATTGATGACAATATTGAGATAAGAGAAAAAAGTAAAGAAATGAAAAGAATTAAAGAATCTATTGAGTCAGTAGCTCGTAGAGGGGTACCTGAGTGGTTAGAAATTAATTCTGAAAAACTGATTGGAAAAGTCAAAAGATTACCTTCAAGAGATGATTTTACATTACCTGTTGATGAACAATTAATTATTGAATTTTATTCTAAACTATAGGAGCATTCATGGAATTTCAAAGAAACTGGATTGGTTTATATAAACCAAAATCGATTCAAATAGATCAAAAAACTAAGTCTGAGACTTATGGTAAGTTCAAATGTGAGCCTTTAGAGAAAGGCTACGGCTTAACTATTGGTAACTCTTTGAGAAGAATTTTGCTTTCTTCCATTCAAGGACCTGCTATTACAAAAGTTAAAATAGATGGTGTTCAACATGAATTTTCAACTATTACAGGAATTAAAGAAGATGTTACTGAAATAATTTTAAATCTGAAAAAGTTAAATTTAAAAATGGATACTTATGAACCTCAAACAATTCGATTAAGTTATTCTGGTGAGGGAGAAGTAACTGCAAAGGATATTGAGACCAATCAGCATGTGGAAATTGTTAATGAGCATCAATTCATTGCCACTTTATCTGAAAGTGCAAGTATTGATATAGAAATGACCGTGGAAATGGGAAGAGGATATATGCCTACTGAATCAAGAGATGAAAATAATCATTCCATAGGAGAAATCTTATTAGATGCTATTTTCTCTCCTGTCACAAAAGTAAATTATAATATTACCGCTGCAAGAGTTGGCAGAAGAACAGACTATGAAAGATTAACGCTAGAAGTTTGGACAAATGGTACTGTTAGTCCCGAGGATGCTGTCGCTTTCGCTGCTAAGATACTTAAAGATCAAATGTCAGTATTCGTTAATTTTGATGAAGAAGAGGTAGATGCTATTCCTATAATAGAAGAGGAATCTGATGAGATTATTGGATCTGAAGATGTTTTATTTACTAAGATCGAGGAGCTAGATTTCTCGGCAAGATCTCTTAATTGTTTGGAGAAAGGCAATATAAAATATCTCGGTGATTTAATACAGTTGAACGAAGAAGACCTCTTAAATCTAGAAAATTTTGGTAAGAGATCATTAAATGAGGTGAAAGATGTAATTGCTTCATTCAACCTCAGACTAGGTGAAGATATTAATAAAGATTTATATTATGAACAAAGAAAAATCCAAGAGAATGATTCTGAGGATTCAGAAAATGATGGTGGTATAACCCAGTGAGACACAGAGTAAGGAAAGGAAAGCTTGGCTTAAAGACTCAACACAGATTATCGATGTTGAAAAATCTCGCAACCGAATTATTTAGGCATGGTAGAATTGTAACAACTGATACAAGGGCAAAAGAATTGAAAAGATTCTCTGAAAAGTTAATAACTATTGCTAAAAATGATTCTGTTCATTCAAGAAGATTAGTAGACGCAAAAATTAAAAATAGAGAAGTTCTAAAAAATCTCTTTGAATTCATTGCACCAAGTTTTATAAACAGACCGGGCGGCTATACAAGAGTAATTAAAATGAATTACAGAAGAGGTGATGCAGCGCCTTTATCTGCCATTGAACTAGTAGGGCTTGATGTTCCATTTACAAAAGTTGAAGATAATAATGAAGTTCAACAGGAAGAAACTACAGAGTCTACTGAATAAGCCATTGATTTTGAATTAAATAAAGATGGATGCAATAAAAACCACTGATACAAATAATATTGGAATTATTCTTGATCCAAATTCTTTTCAAAATATATCTGATATCGTATTGAAAGCAGAGAGTTATAATTTTCATTCAGCATGGGTGACAGAACTTTATAGGTCTTCGTTTGAGCAACTTGTTCATATATCCTCAATCACAAATAAAATTAAAATTGGTAGTGCTGTTACGTTAGGTTTTGTAAGAAGCCCTTTGTCAACTATGATATCAGCAATGGATATAGATGAAATTTCAAAAGGTAGACTAATTTTTGGCTTAGGATCTGGTGCAATTAATACAAATAGAAAATGGCATGGTATTGAAAATTTTGATAGACCTTCAGAGAGAATAAGCTCACTTCTTAAATCTTTAAAGATTATTGAAAAATCTTTAAATAACTCAAAGGATATTTTGTATAATGATGAATTTATAAATATTGATATAAAAGCTTTTAGGAGGCCATTTAAGCCCTTTAGAGAAGAAATTCCAATATTTATAGCAGGTATAGGTCCAAAGATGACCAATATAGCTCTAAATCAATCTGATGGATATATAGGACATGTAGTATGTTCTAAAGACTATATAAACAACAATATAATACCCTTGAAGAAGAAAAAATTTTCAACTCTATCATCAATCGTGTTATGTGCAATTAATAAAAATAAATTGCAAGCCATTGAAGATTGTAAGGGGACGATAGCATTTTATTCAACAGTTAAAGCTTATTCAGAACCCTTTAGACAGTTAGGTTTTGAGGAAAATATAATTTCTATTAGAAAACATTTTTTTGAAGGCAATATCGATGGAATGATATCAAACGTAAGTAATGAAATGGTAGAAAAGTTTGCTTTGGTTGGTAATCGTGATGAAGTAAAGGAAGGCATGTTAGAATTTAAAAATTTTATAGATTTACCGATATTGACTGCTCCTCATTATTATTTAAATCACGAAAAATTAGAAATATACCAGAATGAAATTCTAGAAACTTTTAAATTTTAGCAGCTGTATAAATGGTAACAATTCCTAAATTAAAAGATTTTATTTCCAAAACTTTAAAATTATTTTTAGAAAGTAATTCGTTAAATTCTTTAGGTGAATAGAATTTGTTAATTGATGATGAAAGATAGAAATATTCTTTAAACTTCCCAAACAAAAGCCCAACTAGAGGTATAAAAAGGAAAAGATATATGTTTGTAATTAATTTCATAATAGGATTTTCATTTCTTGAAAATTCCATAATGTACAAATATTTATTATCTTTTAAAACTCTATGTATTTCTTTTAGAGATTTTTCTATAGATTTTGTATTCCTAATACCAAATGAAATTGTTACATAGTCAAACATTTTATTTTCAAACGGTATATTCTCAGCATAACCTTTCAGGAAGTTAATATTTTGAGATTTTTCTTTAGCAATTTTAAGCATATTCTGTGATGGATCTAATCCATAGCATTCTGATACTGGATATTTCTTTTTTATTAATCTTATTATGTCTCCAGTTCCAGTAGCAATATCTAATATTTTCCCATTCATATTTGATTTGGTAACAAAATCTTTTTTCCATTTTTTATGTTTTCCGAGACTAATTATATTATTTATTCTGTCATAGACCTTAGCTATTGAGTTAAAAGTATTTTTTGTATCTGGCATTATAGGTCCTTGATTATTTTATTGGCTCTTTTGATATCTCCTGATGTCATTAAATGTATACCGTCTAAATTACTTTTATATTCTTTTATTAATCTTGATGAATGCTCTATTGAATATTGTTCCATTTCATAATCATCTAATTTTTTTAATTTATTTAGATGTTTGCTATCTATAGGTATACCAGCAATTTTATTAACTATATTTTTAAGTATTTTTTTGTTGGTTATTGGCAATATTCCACATAAAATTTTATAATTTTTTTTTCTAGATATTTGTGAAATAAAATCAAGATTTTCATGAGAATAAACTGGTTGAGTTATAAAAACATTTGAACCTTTTTTCAATCTATTGTTTATTATCTTTTTTATTTCTCCAAAATCTTTATTAATATCAATAGTAGAAATGATATCAAAGTCTAATTTTTTTTGTATTTTATTCCCTGAATAATCATTTCCATTTCTGATTTTATCTAAAATTTTAATTAATTCATTGGTTCCAACTTCATATACCTCTTTAGATTTAAGGGAATCTCCATTTTTAATTTTATCTCCTTTAACAATTAAGATTTTTTTTATATTCATTGAAATACATCCCAAAATTTCACTTTGAAGAGATAGTGTATTTTTGTCACGTGTAGAAAAATTAATAATTAATTTCTTAGGGTTGATTCCTTCCAATATCAATTTATGGGCGATACTTATAGGACTTATTCTAAGATTTGCTAAAGGGCAGCAAGTAATATCTAGGAAGTCAAAACTTTTATGGTATCTAACAATTTTTTTTATATAATTTGGATTTATATAATGCTTTGGCGGAACAATCTCAAAAGATGTTTTGAATGTGTTTTTGTTTAAGTTAGAATTTATCATTCTATGCGCTATCTAATTATATTTATTTTTTTATTATTTTCTTTAAAGTCATATGGTATCACGAAAGTATATAATTTAATAGATGAAAAACTCACAATTCATACAACGAATCCTTTAACTAAAGATCAAAAAAATAAAATAGAAGATATTTTAGATAATATAACAGCAGTTCTTGATGTAACGGATTCAGATTCTTTTGTATCAAGATTTAATAATTTAGAAAAAAATTCTGAGGTTTCAGCTCCTGATGTATTCGTTGATGCATATAAAGTATTAAATGATTATAATAAAATAACTAAAGGTAAATTCGATCCGACAGCTTTTACACTTTTGTCTAAAAGTCAAAAAGTCAAAAAGTTAAATTACTATTTAAAATCTGGTGTTCATTCAAGATGTACTTCGTTAAAAAATATCAAAATTAAAATTAACAATGTTTTCTCTAAAAAAGAAAAATGTACTAAAATTAGTTTTAATTCTTTGATATATGGAAAAGTAGTTGATGAAATACAAATATTTTTTGATTCAGAAAAAATTAACGCCTATGCAATAATTTTTAATAATGTTGTTGCGAAAAAAAATTTTTCTTTTAGTGAAATTAGTACATTGAAACTTTCAGATTATATAAAGGAAAAGGTTAATTTTGATTTAATAAATAATTTTGGAATCTATGAACTTTCTGATAATTTATATATTCATAACATAAATATGAAAGATGAAAATTTAATATTAAATGATGAAATTATTATTCTCGTTTCTACAAGCTCAAACTCTAACAACAATATCCTAGCAAATACCTTAAATCTTATGGATTTTGATAAAATAAAAAATTTAAACAATTCAGAAGTAAAGATTCCAATATTTATTTTATATAAAATCGGGGACATGTATAATTTTTCATATACAGATAATTTTAAAAGATTTCTATCTGATTAGAATTCGAAAAATTATTAACATATCTATCTATATCAAATTTTCTCTTTAATCCATTTTCATTCATATATCTAATTTTTCCAAAAATACTTCTTTCTTTCCAACCTCTATCATGTAAACCAAAACACCATAAAATACCAACATAACTATTAGGATTTCTACCATCCAACTGATATTTATTATTTAGATAAAGAGCTATTTTAATACCTTCTTGAAAATTTTTAGTCCATTCTAATATTTTTTTTCCCCAGTACATCCTCATATATCCATGAATATATCCATATTTTAATAATTGAATTTGAGCTGAATTCCAATATAAATCATGAGTTTTTGCAAATTCAAAATCATGTAAGTCATATACGAATTCTCTTTTGTCTTCTTGATGACTAATTAAAGATTCAATGGCCCAATTTGGTAGACCTTTATGATTGTTATAGTTTTTATTATGATAAGTATAATTGTAGGCAAGCTCTCTTCTTATTAGAATTTGCTCAACAAATGAATTGGTGAAATTAAAATTTATTTTCATTAAATCATATATAATTTCAAATATCGAAATATGACCATAGTGAAGATATTTACTCATACATGAATTTTTTATATTTTCTGGATTATTAGATTTTTCATCATAATTAAAAATGTCATTATCAATATAATTTTTAAAAGTATTTACTGCGTTATCATGACCACCTTGTATGTCTTGATTAATAAGATATTTATCTTTTGGTAAATCGCTTAGAATTTTAAAGATATCTATTGTATATTCGTTAGGATCATCCAATGTTGTAATTCCATTTAATTCATTTTCAATTTTAAAGGTTTGATCAATCAAATCATCTACTAACTTGTAATACTTTCTCCTAAACGTAGCTGCTGAATATTCCTCTTTGTTAGAAACTAGTTTTGTGGGTAAATATAAATTATCAATTGAATAAATATTGCAATCAATATCTTTTAATTCACTTTTTAAATATTTTCTGGATCTTTCAGTATAAGGTTCATCAAGAACTAAAGTGTCACAATCACTTAAAATTAATGAACATAAATTTGTCCCATACTCATAAAAGTTAATATTATGATTAAAATTATTAAACTTTAGTAATACATCTTTTAAACCTTCAAACATAAATTTCAAATGTCTCGATATACAATCGTATTGGATTTTGTTATAAATAAAAAAGATTTTAAGTGGTAGTTTTTTTTCTTTTGCAATCCTAGCAGCAAATCTGAGAGAAAAATTATTTTCTATTCTTTGGTTTGAAGTCATCCAATAAGAAATAAATTTCCCCGTTTTATCTGCTTTTCTTAATATAGTGCTTCTATCTTTTTCGAATTGAATCATTTTTTAAATCTATATATCCAAAATAAAACTGAAAAAAGAAAAAAAGAAATGGGGATTATATATAATATAATACCAAACCCTGATGTCGGAGGTTTAGCCAATATTGTATCACCATAAATTCCTACAAAATACTGTAAAATTTCTTCTTTTTTTTGACCTTGATCCAGTTTCTTTTTAACAACTTCTCTCATTGATATAGCAAGACCCGAGTTAGATTCTGCAACTGTTTGACCCTGACAAACAGGACACATAAGTTCATTAGAGATATCATAGAGATCATTATCTTTTCCTATAGAATTAGGTACGAATATAAATAGTAAAAGAATTACAATTTTAATTATTTTTAGAGTATTCATATGTTTTTTTTAAGCCTATATTGAGAAAGTCTAAGCTGATTTTACCTATATATTTATAAATTATTTTATTATCTTTCATAAAAAAAGTTTCGGGAACGCCTGATACTCCAAATTCAATGGGTAAAGTTTTTGTTTCGTCATAATAATTTTTATAAATCATATAATTATCATCCATAAATTTCTTTGCTTCATTAATTTCATCAAATATATTTATCCCGATAATATAATTTATATTATTTTGCTCTGTAAAACTATTTAAATACTTCACTTCGTCAATGCATGGTCTGCACCATGATGCCCAAAAATTAATTATGTAAATACCTTCAAAGGATTTTAAGTCTTTTGTTTGTTCATTATCATTTATAATTTTATTTAATTTATAATCTTGAGTAATTTCTTTATCAATTAAAATAAAAGGTGATGAATTTATATTTGTATTATTACAAGAAATTAAAATTAGAAATAATAATATTATTTTAATTTTCATTACAACATTTATTACCCAACTTTGTATTAGTGGAAGGGTAATCTTTATACGCTTCGTCTAACAAGCTCCTTATTTCTTGCATAGTAAATTTATCTTTTATTAAATATTTAACTGTAAGAGCTACATCTATACAAATTGGACAAGAAACACTATGATTAGTTAAATAAATCGTATCATTGTCTATTTTTTTAATAAAACAAGATTTATTACTTGTATGTTTAATTTTCTCACACCCACAATAACATGAAAAATTTTCTAATAATTTATAGTTTTTAACTGCATACTCATATGCCTCTTTTGTATCTCCTTTCAATGTTTTCAAAAAAATTATAGAATTTTCTGAAAGAGTAGATGATATACATTGAGTATTTAAGATAAAAATTGAAATAAAAATAAATAGAAATTTATTAAACATCAAAATTTTGACTTTCAACACCAGCCATTTTCTCTAATTTTGCCTTATATTCATCTAGATTAATTTTTAACCTAGCAACTCCAGTTTCCATTGCAGTTTTTGCTACAGCATAAGATTCCCATACTAATACTCTTGGATCAAAAGGAGAGGGGACTATATATTCTTTACCATATACAAGTTCATCTCTGTTATGTTTTTTTGCAATTTCCTCAGGAGCTCCCATTTTAGCAAGTTTAGCTAAAGCAATAGATGCGGCTACCTTCATTTCTTCATTTATTTCAGTTGCTGCTACATCTAAAGCACCTCTAAAAATGAAAGGAAAGCCTAATACATTATTAACCTGATTTGGATAATCAGTTCTACCTGTTGCCATAATAATGTCTTGTCTTGCTTCAAATGCATCTTTTGGTGATATTTCCGGATCTGGATTTGCCATAGCAAATACTATTGGATTGTCATTCATATCTAAAATCATTTCTTTTGAAACAACATTACCAATTGAAAGTCCGACAAATACATCAGAGCCCTTAAAAGTATCCTCTAATGTTCTACAATCTGTTTCAACAGCAAATTCTTCTTTTTGCTTATTTAAGTTTTCTCTACCTTTATAAATTACTCCTTTACTATCACACATTAATATATTGTTTGGATTCACACCTAAAGTTATAAATAATCTTGCACAAGAGATTGCCGATGCACCGGCACCATTTATATTAATTCTTATATCAGCCATTTTTTTATCAACTAGCTCACAAGCATTTACTAAACCAGCTGCTGATATAATAGCTGTTCCATGTTGATCATCATGAAAAACAGGAATGTTCATTTTCTCTTTTAATTCGTCTTCAATTCTAAAACATTCAGGAGCTTTTATATCCTCTAAATTAATACCACCGAAAGTTGGTTCAAGAAGTTCAACCGTTCTAATAATTTCATCAACATCAGTAGTTTTAATTTCTATGTCAAAAGCATCTACTTGTGCAAATCTTTTAAACAATACTGCTTTTCCTTCCATAACAGGTTTACTAGCTTCTGGACCTAAATCGCCTAAGCCCAAAACTGCTGTTCCATTTGAAACAACTGCTACAAGATTTCCTTTGTTTGTATATTTGTATACATTTTGAACATCTTCATGGATTTCTTTACATGGTTCCGCAACCCATGGTGAGTAAGCTAGGGATAATTCATCCTGAGTCTCTGCAGGTTTAGTTACAGTGGTTTCAATTTTTCCTCTTGGCTCCTTCGAATGATAATTTAAAGCTTCGTCTCTTCTATTTTTTATATCTTCACTCATATTGTAGTACTCCTATTAACTAATAAATAAGTATTAAATTTTACATTAAATAAAGAATTTTTGAATATTAAAAAAAATTATCTATTTTAGTAAATAATTTTTGAAAATATAAGTTTAATATATATATTTTATTATTAAATACTATAATTCCAAATAAAATTAATAATATCCCCATTAAATAGTTATAAAATTGAAAAATCTTTGATTTTAGACTTATTTTCTTTAATATTTTAGAATATCCAATTGAACCAATGAAAAATGGTAATCCTAAACCTAAGGAATAAAAGAGCAGCATTAATAAAGAATATTGAATATTTTTATCAGTAGCAGAATATGCTAAAATCGAACCTAATACTGGGCCTATACAAGGAGTCCATGCTAAACCAAAGGAAAGACCTAATAATAATGGTTTTAAGTTTTGATTATTGGAGATTAATTTAGGCACATAATTTCTATTTAAAGATAGATTTTTTAAGAAACCTAAAGTTAGAACACCAAAAAATATTATTAGACATCCTGCAATTTTAATTAAAAAAATCTTATTAAAATTAAAAAAAAGTCCTATTGATGTCGAAGTCATAGCAAGTAAAACAAAAACTAGAGAAAAAGAAAGTATAAATATAAGAGTGTTTATAAGAATTGGAATATTGTATTCATGATTATTTTTATTTAGTCCTAAAGTAGAGAGATAGATTGGAAACAATGGAAAAATACAAGGGGAAAAAAATGACAGAAGACCCGCAAAAAAAGAAATATAGAATGAAGTATTTTCCATTATTTTATTAAATCCTCAATTTTAATTATATCTTGTTTTGTTAATTCACCATCTATTCTAATTAATATTTCTTTTTTCTCACTTACTAAAAATGTTACAGGAATACTGTTTATTTGATTAAACAATTTTAGTGAAGATAAATCCTCATCAAAATAATTATTATAAGTAACATTATTATCAATTAAAAATTTTTTGGCGCTTTCAATGTCGTCCATTATAGAGATTCCAATTATGCTAACTTTTGCATTTTTTTTATTTATTATATTTAAAATTTCAACCTCGTTTATACATGGTTGGCACCATGAAGCCCAAAAATTAATTAATTCAAACTTGGTCTCATTTTTATTATATTTACTTGAACTAATTTGTTTTAAATTTAAATTAATTATATTTAAATCTTCATTCTTATAATTATTATTTTCGCAAGAAAATGTAAATAGTAGAGATAGAAAAAGTAGTAAAAAAAATTTATTAAAAAGAACGTTTTTCATAATTTTAAGTTATAATTGTATATGGCTATATATATAACTAGAAATAATTTTTTAACTACATCAGAAAATAAAATTCATTTATGCTTTAAAACTGATAAAAATGAGTTGTACAGATCTTATCCTTTAATTAAAGATAATTTAGCATCATTCATAGATAATAATGCTTTTGATTTTAACAATAAGGAATCTATTATTTTTAATCCTACCGATTCTTCTTCATTAAATTCAATTAAAATTTTAGGTTTGGGCGAAAAATCATCTTTGAATTTAGAGTCATTGTTTAGATTATGCTCCAATATTACTTATTCATTAATAAATTCTAAATCTTCTTTAACCTCATTTGATATAGTTTTGCCTAAAATATTTAAAAAAGATGAAATAGAAAAAATCTTATTGGGTTTATACTATGGTCACTATTATTTTGACAAATATAAATCAAAAAAAATGGAATTACAAAATTTAAATTTCAATATAATTACGAAAGGAATTAATTCTTCTAATTTTGATAAGTTAAATGAAAAATGTTCGCAAATAATCGATGGTGTTAATATGACCAGGCTACTTGTAAATGAACAACCAGAAGTTTTATCTCCAAAAGAATTGGCAAATTACGCAACTAATATAGGTAAATCAAAAAATATTACTTGTAAGATTTTTGATGAAAAGGCTATTGTTAAAAACAAAATGCTTGGTATTTGGAATGTAGGTAAAGGTAGTGCTAAGCCACCTAGATTCATACATCTTGTATATAAATCAAAATTAAAAAATAAAAAGACAAAAAAAATTGCTTTAATTGGTAAGGGTATGACATATGATAGCGGTGGTTTATCTCTAAAGCCAGCAGATTATATGGTTACAATGAAAATGGATATGGCTGGCGCTGGTTGTGTTATGGGTGTTTTTGAGTCTTTATCTAAATTACAACCAAATAATTTAGAAGTACATGGTCTAATTCCATCTGCTGAAAATATGCCTGGCCCTGATGCTTATAGACCAGATGATATTGTTTCAGGTCTGAGTGGTAAAACAATTGAAGTAATTAATACTGATGCAGAAGGGAGAGTAATACTTTCTGATGCTATTGAATATGCAAATAGACTTAAAGTAGATGAAATGGTTGATTTAGCAACACTAACTGGTGCTTGCATGGTTGCTTTGGGTAATTACACTGCTGGGCTTTTTTCTAATTCTAAAAAATTAACAGATAAGTTATTATCTGCATCTCATAAATCATGTGAAAAATTATGGGAACTTCCATTAGATGAAGATTTAAGACCATCAATTGATAGTAATATTGCAGATGTTAAAAATTCTGCCTCTACTAGATACGGTGGAGCAACAACTGCGGCAATGTTTTTACAATTTTTTGTTGATCCCAAAATACAATGGTCACATATAGATATAGCCGGTCCTGCTTACATTGATTCGAAAAGAAATTGGTTAGCACCTGGTGCAACCGGTTTTGGAGTTATGACACTATTGAAATATCTTGGAATTTAAATTTTAGTTAAATATCTGTGTTTTGAATTAGTTATTCCCTTTACTAAATTTTTATATCTTTCCTGAATCAGCTTTGTTATTCTTCCAGGTTTTCCATTGCCAATTTTTCTATCATCAATTTCTCTAACTGGAGTGATTTCTGCGGCTGTTCCAGATAAAAAAACTTCATCTGCTATATATAACTCATCTCTTGTAAATCTTTGTTCTATAACATCAATATTTTCCTCTTTGGCAATATTGAGAACACAATCTCTAGTTAGACCTTCTAAAACTGTTGTTATAGGAACGGTTTTTATCTTATGATCTCTAACTATAAAGATATTTTCACCTGTACCTTCTGATACAAAACCATCTGTATCTAACATTAGGGCTTCATCATACCCCGCATTTAATGCCTCTCTTTTTGCAAAGACAGAATTAATATAATTTCCTGATATTTTAGATTTAGTCATGAAAGAATTAACACCCATTCTTGCAAAAGAAGAAATTTTGGTTCTTATACCTTTTTTTACACCTTCATCACCAAGATATGTACCCCATTTAAATGCTGCTATGATAACGTTAATTTTATTATTAGCTGGATTTATCCCTATTGCACCATCTCCTATAAAAGCTAGAGGTCTTATATAGCAATCTTTTAAATTGTTCTTTTTCAACAATTTAATTGTTGCATCCTCTAATACCTTCTTTGAATAGGGTATTTTAATCATTGCAACTTTTGCTGAATTATAAAATCTTTTATAATGATCTTCTAACCTGAATATAAATGTATTTGTCTTATTGGAATAAGCTCTAATACCTTCAAATATTCCTGATCCATAATGAAGACCATGGCTCAAAACATGAGTCTTTGCAGAATTCCAAGGAACAAATTTTCCATTAAACCATATATATTTAGATTTTTGCATGATAAAAATTAATAAATGTTATTTTCTAATAATTAAAGTAATTGTCAAGTTACTTAAAAACTCAATTTTCTATGTTATTTTGTTAATGTGAAAAAAAATATTCTTTTTTTAAATCATTCCGTGAGAGATGGAGGACCTGGAAAAAGCCTTTTTTATCTTTTAAAGCATTTTGATTATTCATCTTATAATGTAAATGTTTTAATTCCCTCCAAAAATAACTTCTCTGAAAATATCGAAAAGAATAATTTAAATGTAAATCAAATCATTGATAAAAACTTTCCTGAAAATTTAAAAAAACCAAATTTAAATATGTTTGGGAATTCAATACCTTTATTTTTTATTGATATTTTAATAAATATTTTAAGATTAGTTTTTCTTTCAATTACTATCAAAGATATCATTAAAGATAACAAAATAGATCTTCTATACTGTAATGGAACACAAGCAAAAATATTTGGAGCTATTATTGGAAAGATTTACAATATTAAAACAGTTTGGCATGTGAGGAATATACAAAAGAGTTTTTTATTGTCGTGGTTTATTAATTCTTTTTCAAAATTTAATAATGTATCTAAAATTATTTGTGTTTCGAAAGCCACTAGTAATCAGTTTAAAATAAATACTAAAAATATAGTGATTAATAACGGTGTTGATACATCAGAATTTTCACTCAGATCAGTCAATTCTAAACTTAGAGAGGAATACAATATAGATTCAAAGAAAATAATTATTGGTACTGCAGGCAGAATAGTTCCAAGGAAAGGTTTTGATTATTTTATAGAAGTTTGCAAGCAAATATCACACGAATTTAAAAAAGATTGTATTTTTGTAATAGTTGGAGATACTCCATTTTATTTTAAACAAAAAATAATGGAGAATTTAAAAACTATGGTAAAAGAATATAATCTTGAGGATAAATTTATTTTTACAGGGTATAAAAATGATGTAGATTCCTATATAGCAGATTTTGATATTTTTTTTATTCCATCTAGATATCCAGATCCCTTTCCAAGAGTAGTTGTTGAGTCAATGGCATTAAGTAAGCCAATAGTAGGTTTTGACATTGGTGGAATAGGTGAAGCTATAGATGATGGGATTAATGGCTTCTCTATTGATACAAAAGATAATCCAATAAACAAATTAATAGGATTAATTGAAAATGACGACTTACGATTAAATATGGGATTTAACTCACGAAAAAAAGCAGTAAATAATTATGATTCTAGAATAGTAGCAAATAAGGTTTTAAAAGAAATTGACTTACTCTTTTCTTGATGTTCTGTAGCTAATTTTAAAGCTTATTCCATCAAGCTTAAATTCTTTTCTTATAGATCTTTCAATATACTTTCTGAAAGATATTGGTAGATTTTTTGCGAAATTTGCAAATATTATAAACTCTTGAGGTTGTACTTTAGTTTGTGAGGCATAATATATTTTAAATCTTCTTCCTTTATTTACAGGAACTGAAAAATTCTCTAAGACTAATTTTAAGAATTTATTTAATTTATTAACATTAATTTTTTTTGTTAATTTTTCATCAATTTCATCAATCAGAGTGAATATTTTATTAACATTTTTACCATTCAGTGCAGATATTGTTAAAATTTTTGCATAATTAATTTGTGGAAAATATTCAAATATTTTTTCTTTTAAATTGTCAGCATTTCTTAATTCATTTGGTAATAAGTCGGATTTATTTATTGCTATGATTATTGCTTTATTCTTTTTTTTAGCAAAATTTAATATTTTAGCATCTTGCTTAGTTGGACCTGTTTGACAATCAATTAGAAAAATAACAATATCAGAGCTTTCTATTGAACTTATTGCTCTTGATGTTGAATAATACTCAACCTTCTCATTAATTTTTGATTTTCTTCTTAAGCCAGCTGTATCATTAAAATGATAAATCTTATCTTTTCTTTGAATTTCAAGATCTACAGTATCTCTAGTAGTACCTGGTATTTCACTAACGATTGAAATATCACTATTACCAATCTTATTTAATAATGTAGATTTACCTACATTCGGCTTACCAATTATAGAAATTTTAATTTTTTCTGATTGAGTTATTTTAATATCAGTTGTTTCAAAAAATGAAGATATCGAATCAGTTATAGATCTTATATTTCTGTCATGTTCTGCTGAAATTTTAATAAAATTATCAATACCTAATTTATAAAACTCATTAAAATTATCTTCGAAAAATTTATAATCAATTTTATTAACTACAGGAATAAAAATTTTTTTATATTTTCTAATAATTGATAATATTTCTATATCTTCCTTTTGGAGACCAGCTTTTCCATCCAATAGGAATAGTACTAAATTAGATTTTTTTATGATTTCTATAATTTTTTCTTTTATTAAGCTATTAAATTCTTTTTTGTTATTATCGAATCCTCCAGAATCAACAAGAACAAAGGATTTATTATTTATTTCGAAACTATCTTTTAGCAAATCTCTTGTACTACCAGGCTCTTTGAAAATAATTGACTTACGTTTTCTAACTAACCTATTGAAGAGAGTCGATTTCCCTACATTTGGTCTTCCAACAATTGATATTAATGGTATCATTCTGAATAAATGCCTCTAATTATTTCTGACACTAATAACTATACTAGAAGTTTTAACAAATCAATATTTAATAAAATTTTAATTAAATCCTTAAAATATCTTAAGATATCTTCAAAAATTATATTTATTACATTTATTTCAGACTATAGAATGAAAAAGTTAAATTATATGTTTAAAAAAAATAATAGATCTACAGATGTTCTGTCATTTAATTATGACAATAAAATGAATGAAGTTTTAGGAGAAATTTTTATATCAACAAATTATTGTAAAAAAAATATAAAGACAAACAATAATTCCTTAAAAAAAGAAATTATATTGATAGCTATACACGGTATTTTACACTTGATTGGATATAATCATACCAAGAAGGAAGATGAAAAAAAGATGTTCATGTTGCAAAATAAATTATATGAGAAATTTATTAAGGAATAAATTATTAAATTTTATTTTTTTCATATTCTTCAAATTCTTCCAAATCTGGGATATCATTAATATCTTTCAAGCTAAAAACTTCAAGAAACATCTCGGTAGTTTTATAGAGAAAAGGTCTTCCAGGTACATTTTTCTCACCTGAAACATTTATTAGCTCTCTTTCCAATAAAACATTAATTACTCCTGTGGAATCAACACCACGTATTTTATCAATCTCTTGTTTTGTTACAGGTTGTTTTTTAGATATGATGCCAAGAACTTCTAGTGAAGCCCTAGATAGTTTGAAGGGTTTTTTATTTATGTACTCTTTGATTATCTCTTTATATTTATCTTTAGATCTAAATTGATACCCATTTGCAACTTCAACTATTTCAATAGATAGTTCAAGATTTTTATATTCTTCAATTAGCTCATTTATTGCAGTACTAATTTTACTTTTTTCTATTTTAAAAACTTCTGATAAAGCTTTAATTGATATCGGACTTTCAGAAATAAAAATTAATGCTTCTATTTGTCTTTTAAGATTCATTTTAACTCCTTGTAAAAAATTCAATTAATCCTTCTTGGGTTTGACTGAAATCAATTACATTATCTTTTACTAATTCCAAAATGATTAAGAATGTCAATACAGTAAATTCTTTATTAACCTTTTCGAAAAAAATTTCATTAAATTTAACATTTTTACGACTTTTAAATAAGGATAAGATTTCACTTTTCCTTTTAATCGGATCTAGATTCTCTTGTTGAATTGATATATCAGGTGGATCGATATAGTTTTGTTGGTTTAAAACATTTTTTACAGTTGAAACAAGTCTCCATATATTTGTTTTCTCTACTTCCCAAATTGTATCTTCTTTATAAATATTGGTTTGGTACCTCTTAAAAATATCTCTACCAAGAATTGATCTTTGATAAAGGTTTGTAGATAAACCTCTATATTTTTTATATTCTTTTAGCATCTCAACAAGATCTATACTTTCATCCTCTATTGGTTCTTCAATTTCCTCTTTAGGTAATAGACTTCTTGATTTTAGTCTTGCAAGTTCTGCAGCTATTGATAAATAGTCTCCAATATTTTCAAAATTAAATTCTTTTAACATATCAACATAATCTAAATACTGCTCAGTTACTTCTGACAATGATAATTCATAGATATCTAAATCCTTATCTCTAATTAATGTTAGTAACAGATCTAGAGGACCTTCAAATATATCAAGTTTCAATGAGTATTTTAAATCTTTATTATCCATTTAAATACAAAATAGCATTAGGAATCAATAAATCCAAAAAAAAGTTTATAGGAGTCAACAAAACATATGGAAATGTTCTGGTTAAAAAAATAACACCTATAATTAAAATAAAAATATATTTGTTTATTATTAAATTAAATTTATCAGCTACTTTATCTGGTAATAAACTATATATTATATTACCCCCATCCAATGGTGGTATGGGCATCAGATTGAAAATACCCAAACCAATATTAAGATAAATCATTAATATAATAAACTTTCCTAAATCAATAAATATTTCATTACTTTGGAGTGTTCTTAATCCTGTATCTTCAAAACCTAGTATATGAAAAATAATAGCAAATATAAGAGCTATAATAAAATTTGATACAGGGCCAGCTAGGGCGACAATATAAAGACTTTTTCTTCCTTTTTTTAAATTTTGAATTATTACTGGAACAGGTTTCGCCCAGCCAAAACCAATTAATATAATGGCCAATGTTCCTAGTAAATCCAAATGTTTAAGGGGATTTAAAGTCAATCTTCCCATATCTTTTGCTGTTTTATCTCCTAGTATTAAAGCGGCATAAGCATGACTGTATTCATGAACAGTTAATGAGAAAAGTACTATGGGAATAATAATCAAAAGCAAGAAAGGGTCAATCATGACTAATATCTCCAGTTAGTGGCCCAAAATCATGTAATATTTTTGTTTTTTCAATTAATGACTTTAAATATCTGCTAGTAATTGATATAGATGAATGGCCTAAGTGTTCTTTTACTTTAACTAAATCAACACCATTTTCTAATAAGTGTGACGCTATTGAATGTCTAAACATATGAGAGCTTATCATTTTATATTTTCTTTTATCAATATTTTTAACAATTGAGAAATTTTCATTTTCGAAAGCTTTATTACATATATTTTTAACAATTTTATCAATAAATTGACGCGTTAGAGAATTTATTTTATCTAATGTATTTTTTTTACGGTATGAACTAACAAATAAATATTCAGAACTTCTATTGTTCAATATTTTTAATCTATCGGTTTTTGAATAATCTAATATTATTTTAAAACATGGACATGGTTGTTCTCGAAATTTTCCACCTTTACCATTTATAATTATGTAGGGATTGGAATTATTAAATTTAATATCAGACATTTTAATATTTATTAACTCTGAAACCCTTAAACCACAATAATATAGTATAAAAATTATTGATTTATCTCTTTTTGGATATTTTGAATTATTTATAAAAATATCTGAATCTAAATAATCTAGTATCAAATTCATTTCTTTAGTTGATAATGATTGTGGATCTTCTAATTCTTTATTACTTAATTTTTGTATTGGTGACTCATCAATAATTTTTTTAAATTTAAGATATTTAAAAAAACTGGATAGGGTATATATAAATCTCTTTTTTGAACTACTAGATCGTAAACCTTTTTCTTTTCTTCTTTCTTCATTTTTTTTATTTTTCCAGAATTTAATATAAGTATTGAAATCTTTAGAGACATAAAAATTTTCAATTATTTTAGGTGTTATTTTATTAAAATCTGATAGATTTTTCTTTTTTAGATAATTTAAAAAAATATTTAAATCATTCTCATAAGATGAAATTGTATTATTAGTACTCGAAGAGCCAGTAATCTTTTTATGTTTTAAAAAATCACTAACAATAAAATCCATTAATTTTTATGTACCACTTTCCCAAGAATTAAGATATTTATCTTGTTCGACCGATAATTTATCTATTTCTACACCCATTGACTTGAGTTTGATTTGAGCAACTTTATTATCTAAGGCCAAGGGGACATCATAAACATCATTTTCAAGTTTAGAATGATTTTTGACAACATATTCAGAACATAATGCTTGATTGGCAAAACTCATATCCATAACACTAGATGGATGACCTTCGGCAGCAGATAAGTTTACTAACCTACCATCAGATAATATATATATTTTCTTTTTACCAAGAGTGTATTCTTCAATATCATTTCTAATTTTTCTTTTTTTACTAGAGATCTTTTTTAAAGCATCAATATTAATTTCAACATTAAAATGTCCTGCATTTGAAACTATTACTCCATCTTTCATATTTTTAAAATGATGTTTGTCTATTACATTTATATTGCCAGTTACTGAGCATATAAAATCAGCAATCATAAAAGCTTCATTTCCTGACATAACTCGAAAACCGTCCATTTTAGCTTCTAGAGCTTTAGTAGGATCTATTTCTGTCACAATAACATTAGCACCTAAGCCATTAGCTCTCATTGCAAGACCTTTGCCACACCATCCATAACCACAAACTACAAAATTCTTACCTGATACAAGTCTATTTGTTGCTCTCATGATGCTATCCATAACACTTTGACCAGTTCCATATCTGTTATCGAACAGATGCTTGGTAAATGCGTTATTTACAGCAATAATAGGGTAATTTAGAACATTATTTTTTGACATACTTTTAAGCCTAATAACACCAGTTGTAGTTTCTTCAGTTCCACCAATAATATTTTTTAGGTATTTTTTATGAGATTTATGAACTACAGAGACTAAGTCACAACCATCATCCATAGTTAAGTTAGGTTCAACTTTTAGCGAATCAATAATATGCTTATAATAACCTTTATTATTTATGCCTTTTATAGCATATGTTTGAATTCCATAATCTTTAGCTAAGTGTGCTGCTACATCGTCTTGGGTGCTTAGAGGGTTAGACGCACAACATGAAACATTTGCACCAGCATTTTTTAAAGTTATTAATAAGTTAGCTGTCTCGGTTGTTACATGGAGACATGCTGCTATATTTATGTCTTTTAATGGTTTTCTTTTAGACATAGATGAATTAATTTCATTTAGAACTGGCATATCTTTATAGGCCCATTCAACCCTATCTCTTCCTTGTTTATTTAGTTTTAAATCTTTAACGTCTGACATATTAAACTCCTTTTATTAACATAACTATATTTTTTTAATTAGTTCTGATTTATTTACCTCTTCCCATTTAAAGCCCTGGTCATTCCTTCCAAAGTGTCCATAAGATGCAGTTTTTCTATAAATTGGTTTTAGTAGGTCAAGTTCCTCGATTATACCTCTTGGAGTACAATCAAAAAAAGAATTAATATTATTCAGTATTTTATTTATTATATCATTTGAATTTTTATCTTTAGTTCTAATATTAAAAGATATTGGTTCAGGTTTACCAATAGCATATGCTAATTGTATTTCACATTCTGTTAATAAACCTGACGCAACTATATTTTTAGCCATATACCTTGCCATATAACAGGCACTTCTATCCACCTTTGATGGATCTTTTCCAGAAAAAGCCCCTCCACCATGTTTTGCCCAACCGCCATATGTATCAACAATTATTTTTCTTCCTGTTAAACCAGTATCACCTTGAGGACCTCCTACAACAAATCTTCCAGTAGGATTAACTATGAACTTTGTTTTGTCACTTATTAGTTCAGATGGAACTTCTTTTTTAATAATTTCTTCTATTACAGCCTCAGTTAAATCTTTAGTAGTAATATCTTCAGAATGTTGGGTAGATATTAGAATGGTATCAGCATATATAGCTTTATTATTTTCATATTTTATCGAAACCTGAGATTTACCATCTGGTTGTAAAAAATTCATTGACTTATTTTTTCTTTTATCAGCCAAAGATTTAGTTAATTTATGAGAAAGAAGGATTGGGTAGGGCATATAACTGTCGTTCTCATTTGTTGCATAGCCAAACATAAGACCTTGATCTCCAGCCCCGATTATTCCTGAATCAACTTGATCTACTCCCATAGATATATCACTGGATTGTTCTTCTATGTATAAATCAATTTCACATTGATTAGCATCGAAGCCTGTTGATGGGTTGTCATAGCCTATTTCAATTAGGGTTTCTTTTACAACTTTTTCATAATCAATATTTGCATTACTCTTAATTTCAGCCGATAAAACAACCCTGTTTCTTGTTATTAATGTTTCACAAGCAACACGAGAATTCTGATCTAGTGAAATCAGCTCATCTAAGACAGCATCAGAAATTTGATCAGCTACTTTATCTGGATGCCCTTCGGTTACAGATTCAGAAGAAAAAATAAATTCATCATTTATCATCGAGTTTTATAATACTATATTTATTTTTTAAATAAAATACTAAAATTACTTAACGTGTTATAATCATCACTTATGAATAATTTCATTGCGGCATCAATAATAGCAGCTGATTTCTTTTCATTAGAAAATGAATATAAAAAACTCAATCAAACAGATATAAAATGGGTACATTTTGATATTATGGATGGACACTTTGTTCCAAATATTACAATAGGTTCATGTGATTTAGATGCTATTTTAAAAAAAACAAATATCCCTATTGATATTCATTTTATGGTTGATAACCCAGACTATATTGTCCCTTTATTTATCAAAAATTATTCTAATAAAAAGATTTCAAATGTATCTGTACATGTTGAATCATGTCAAAATATTAAAAAATTATCAAATATTGTTAGAAAAAATAAAATTAGCTTTGGTTTAGCAATTAATCCAAACACATCTATTAATAAAATAATTAATAATCTAAAATATATTGATCTTGCTCTAGTTATGACAGTTAAACCAGGTTTTGCGGGCCAGAAAATAATTCAAAAATGTATTAATAAAGTTAAAAAACTAAGAAATTATTTTGATAAAAATAATATCTCTATTCCAATTCAAGTTGACGGCGGAATTAAATTAGAAAATATTTCCTCGTTAAGTGATGCAGGTGCTAATATTTATGTTTCTGGTACAGGAATATTTAATACAAATAATTATATAAAAACTGTTAATAAAATGAAAAAAATTGTTGAGTGATAAACGATATGGAAATTGAGAATTTTAATATTTTTGATAGTATAGAATTTTTTATTAAAGAAGAATTATCTAAGGTTAAAAATAAAAAGAATTTCACTTGCCCTTTTTGTACTGAAAATTCAGGATTTATTTATATGGATGAATCAGTAAAAAAATGTAAACGTGAATATGCCATGAATTTGTATAACTTAGCAAATATACCGGCCCGTTTTTCTAAATGTAAAAACACAACCTATGATAATGGTGAATGGCAAATTAGAGAAAGGACAATTCAAGATGCATTAGAATATAGCGTAGAATATATTAAAAATTTTCCATCAAAAAATCCACCTTTCTTTATTGGTTCCACGGGACTTGGAAAAACTCATTTATCTATTTCTATAATATCCGAGCTTACACTAAAATATAATAAAAAATGTTTTTTTAAACAATTTAGAGATTTAATATCAGATATTAAAGATATTTATATTAAGAATGCATCAGAAAAAGATTATATTGATTCTTTTAATTTATATGACGTTCTCATTATTGATGATTTAGGCTCAACTAGAATGAGTGAATGGGAGATGAGTATTTTGGATACTATAATTGCAGAGAGATACAATGCCGCAAAACATACAATATTTAGCTCAAATTTAAGTTTCTTAGGAAGTAAAATTTATAAACAGAAAAAAGAAGATAAAATACTTGATTACAAAATAGGTGAGAGGAATATCTCTAGGATATTTGAAATGTGTAAAATTTTAGAACTTAAGGGTACTGATTTTAGAAAAAAGATTAAAATGTAATTATTGTATAACCTTCATCAACTAGTTTTTTAAAACTAGGATGACCATTAAATTCATTCAACTGATCAATATTGCAATTTATTGCATCATCTGTAACTCCAAAAGCACCTGCACAATAACCACATACACCTGAAACTTTATCTCTTACTGAATCGAACAAATCATTATATTTACCACCTTCTTCAGTAAATTTACCGAGCCATTTAGTACCAGCACCGTCAAATATTATTTGAACCTCATCACCTGAATCTTTAAATTCTTTGGCCGTCATTAAGCCATTGACAGCACGACCAAAATCACCTGGACCTGCAGTATCTGCTAATATTACTATTGCAACTTTTGACATAATAAAACTCCTTTTTAATATTGTAACAAAAAAAACCATTGAATGTTGATAACTTTAAAACTTATATGGTCTGAAAAGATATCATGATATAATAAAATATGAGAAAATTAACAACTGAATGTCCTTTAGAAAGAAGTGCTGAAGTAATTTCTGGTAAATGGAAAATATGTATTTTGACTAAGCTATCAAAAAGAACTTATAGATTTAAAGAAATCAAACGTGCTATGGGTGATATTACTGTAAAGATGCTCTCTCAACAGCTTAAAGAGCTTGTAAAAGCTGATTTAGTCATAAGAAAAGATTATCAGGAGGTTCCACCTAAAGTTGAATATTATCTCTCTACACAAGGTAAAACTTTAATACCAATTTTGGATGAAATTGAAAAATGGGGAGTGAAAAATAAAGACTTAGTTGATTCTTACCTGCGTGAAATGGGAAAGATTTAACCTAATAACTTTTGATTTTTTTTAAATCCTTCACCAATAAAATAAATAGAACCTGTGACTATAATATTATTGTTACTTTTGAAATATGAAATAAAATCTTCTTTATTAGCTTTGACAATCTTTCTTGATATATCTTGTTTCATAATATAATCAATATTTATCGATCTTGGATTATTAATATTAAAGAGTAATATTTTTTTTGAATAAGGAAGAATTTTTTTTATACAATTTATAGGATTTTTATCTTTTAACATTCCTAATAAAAAAATAAATTTTTTATTTTTATAATAATAATCAAGATTCTCAATGAGATTATTGAATGCATTGATATTATGTGCAGAGTCAACAATTTTTATAGGATTACTTTGTAAAATTTGAAATCTACATTTCCATTTTACTTTTGATAATGAATTTTGAACTTTTTTAATTTCCAAATTAAAATTATCATGTAAAATTTCACATGTTTTTAGCGTTAATGCTAAATTTTTTTTCTGGTGTAATCCCTTGAGTGATGATTTGAAAATAATTTTTTTATCTGAGATGTACTCTGAGCTATCAGAAATATCATTCACTATAAAATCTTTTTTATATTCATATATTTCAGATTTTTGTAACTTTGCATGATTTTTAATTATTGACAATGCTATTCCAGTTGCTGAAGTAATGACATGTGCTCTTTTTTTTATTATTCCAGCTTTTTCATTAGCAATCTTACTAATACTATTACCTAAGTATTCCATGTGATCTTTACCAACATTTGTAATTAATGATATATCAGATTTTATTATATTTGTTGCATCAAACCTTCCACCTAAACCAACTTCAAAAATATTGATATCATTTTTTTTAAATTTAAAAAATTGTATTGCTGAAGAAGTTAATAGTTCAAAATAACTAAGTTTAATATTAAATTTATTTTGTTTATCTATAATTTTTTTAATATATGAATCCAGCTCTAAATCAGATATGCATTTATCATTAACTTGTATTCGTTCATTTATTTTAAATAGGTGAGGGGAAGTATATAGTCCAACTTTAAAGCCAGAATTTTTTAAAATGGTTGATAAACTTTTTGCTACTGATCCTTTTCCATTTGTGCCAGTAATTGCTATTTTTATCCCTAAATCTTTATTAATATCTCCGAAACTTTTTAATATTCTTTTGATATTGGCAAGGGAGGGTTTATCGGCATTTCCAAGATGATTTAAGAAATCTATATTTTTATATTTTAACCTGGGGGCCAACTTAATCTTCTCCCGCTCAATAAATGTAAATGTATGTGAAAAACAGATTGTCCCGCAATCTCTCCATTGTTCATAACTAATCGATATCCATCTTTTAAACCTAAGTCGATTGCAATTTTTTTAGCTATTACGAATAAATGTCCAACTATATCTTTATCATTTTCATCTATATGTTCGGGCATTTCGATTCTTTTTTTCGGAATTATTAAAATATGAATTGGCGCTTGAGGATTAATATCTTTAAAAGCTATAGAAATTTTATCTTCATATATAATATCTGCCGGAATTTCTCTATCAATAATTTTTTCGAATATGTTTTTTTCCATTTTTAAATCTCTACAATTGCACTTGCGATTGCATTTTCTTTTGAATGAGAGATGCTAATATGAAAATATCCTTGATTGTTATTTTTATATACAACATAAGGTTGACCAGAACTAAGATTTAGAATCTTAATATCTAAAAAGCTAAGATTATTACCGAAACCTGTTCCTAAAGCTTTTGATATTGCTTCTTTAGCCGCAAATTTACCAGCTAAAGAACTTATATACTTATTTTTATTTTTATATTTTGGAATCTCATCATTATTAAAAATTTTTTTTAATAATCTGCAACCAAATTTATCATAAATTTTTTTAAACCTACTTATTTCTATGATGTCAATTCCAGTACCTTTAATCATCTCTTATTTATTATATCGTATATTTTATTAGTAGCTTTAATTATTCCATTAAATATTGAGTCACTAATTATACTGTGTCCTATATTATATTCTTCGATTTCGTTTATATTTTTAATTTTACTAATATTATATTTATTCAAACCATGACCTGCCGCTACAAAATATCCAAGTTCTTTAGCATACTTAGATGCTTCTTTAATTTTTTGGACTTCTTTTTTAATATGTATTTTTTTTGCTTCACAATAAGAGCCAGTATTAATTTCAACTCCATATATTTTTAATTCTTTACAGATATCTAATATTTTTATATCTGGATCAATGAAAAGCATTGATTTAATTTTAGGGTTAAGAATTGATAAGACTTTATTTATTTTAGATTTATTTTTTAATAAATCTAGACCACCTTCAGTTGTCAGCTCCATCCTTTTCTCTGGTACTAGAGTTATTACATCAGGTCTTATTTTATTAGCAATTTTAATCATTTCAATTGTTGGTGCTATTTCAAGATTAAAATGAAATTTTATTTTTTTTCTAAAATTTAATAAATCACTGTCTTGAATATGTCGTCTATCTTCTCTAAGATGCATAACAATACCATTAGCTTTAGATTTTTGAACTAGTTTTATTACATCTATCGGATCAGGATAATCAATCAATCTTGCTTGTCTTAATGTTGCTACATGATCAACGTTTACATTTAATTTTTTCATAATTTATATTGAGTTAATAATTTACCAAACAAATCAATTTGTTCTTTGATAATTTTGAAACTAGCACCTTGAATTAAAATTCTTATTTTATTCTCTGTTCCAGAGTATCTAATATTCAAGAAATAGTTTTTATAATTAAGATTAAAATCATTGATAAAATCTTGTATAAAAATAATTTTCTTAATTGGCTTTTTCTTGACTATTTCATAACTTTTTAAAATACTTGGATTCAGTTTTTGATTTACAATTTTAACAATGTCTTCTTTTTCTTTTATTAAGGATAAAAACATTAAAGCTGATAAATTTGAATCTGATGTTCTGAGAATGTTTGAAAATATATAATGTCCTGAGTTTTCAGCTCCAAATTTTGAATCAATATCAATCATTTTGTAATAAACATTCTTATCACCTACATCTGTCTTAAGAGTTTTTATTTTATATTTTTTTAAATTTTTTTCTATAATGTTATTTGTCATAATTGAAGTAACTAAAGTTTGACCTTTCTTTAATAATTTTCTAGAAAAAAAATCAATAATCTTATCACCATCTATAATTTTTCCATTAGAATCCAGAAAAACAGCTCTATCGGCATCTCCATCAAAAGCTATACCCAAATCAAATTTATTTTTAAGTATGTACTTTTTTAATCGCCTTGTATCCTCTACGCCACACTTATTATTGATATTAGTCCCATTGGGTTTCATTGATATGTATTTAGCATTTATATTTATTTTACTAAAAATCTTTTTTGTAACTCTGTATGAAGAACCATTTGATAAATCAAAGACAACATTTAATTTTTTAAATTTATTAGCTTTAAATTTTTTCAGTATTTCATCGATATATTCATCATCAGAATTTTTATATTCAATGTTAAGCTTTGTATTTATTCTGCTAGTTTTTATTTTATTATTTTGAAAATATGAATTTATTTTTTCTTCATCTAAATTTGAAAGTTTTTCACCTTTATCATTAAATATTTTTATTCCATTATATTCACTACTATTATGAGATGCAGTTATTACAATACCAAAAGCATTAGGATATTTATTACAAAAAAAAGAAACACTAGATGTTGGTAAAATTCCTAAGTCAATAACTCCAATATTCTCACTATTTAAACCTCTTATTAAATTCTCTTTTAAAAAGAATGAAGATTCTCTTGTATCGCAGCTTATAAATATTTGATGTCCATTTTTAAATTGATCTAATTTAAATTTAATAAGTTTGCCTACTGACGAACCTATTTTAATTAAAGACTTCTTATCTAAAGGATTTGTATAAGGTATTCCTCTAATTCCATCTGTTCCAAACATTATTGATATAATCTCCAAAGCTTAATCATTTCTTGAGTTTTTTTAATATCATGAACTCTTAATAAATTTACATTATTAATTGTAAGAAAAAGACAAGTGATTATTGTTGCATTTGTTCTTTCTGTGGGATTATTTATATCTAATAATTCACCCAAAAATCTTTTATTTGAAACTCCATACATAATTGGTAATTTAAATTTCTGAAATATTTTAATATTCTTTATTAAGTCAACATTTTGAGCAGTTTTTTTACCAAAACCTATGCCAGGATCAATTATAATAGAATTCTTTTTTATATTATTATTTATACAAATTTTAATTTTTTCTTCAAAAAAATTTTTAATTTCATTAAACATATTTTTATAGCTTGTTTTTTTTTGCATATTCTGCGGGAGGTCAGAAGTATGATTAATTATGACAGCTCCTTTATTCTTACCTATAATATCTGGCATTTTTTCATCATATAAAAATCCAGTAACATCATTGATAATAGATGCACCTTCTTTTAATGTAATATCAGCAATTTGACTTTTCATAGTATCAATTGAAATTGGTATATCAAATCTTTTAATAATTTTTTTAGTTATCGGTAATAACCGTTTTTTTTCTTCATCAAATGAAATTCTTTTTGAATCAGGCCTAGAGGATTCTGCACCAATATCGATTATGTCTGCACCATCTTCAATCATTGATTCAACTCTTTTAAGTGCTTTGTATTCGGTATTATGTTTTCCGCCATCAGAAAATGAATCTGGAGTTAAATTAAGAATCCCAACTATAAGTGGATAGTTTTTATTTGTGTATTTTTTACCATTTAAATTTAAAGGCATTACATAATGTTACATTATTTATTTTTATTAACATCAGTGAAAGCAGTAGTAGTTTCTGGATTAATACCTTGCCATGAGGAATCATTATTTTTTTCTGCTGATTTCTCGCCAGAACCATTATCATCAGGAGTATCCGGTGCTGTTAATCCTAATAATTCATCAAGTTCTTTAGAGTCAACAACTTCTTTCTCTAATAATAAGTTAGCTAAATCATGAAGGTGTTTCTCATTTTGTTTAAGTAAATCAAAGGCTTCAGTATTAGCATTAGTAATAATATTTTTAATTTCATTATCTACTTCAATACTAGTTGCTTCACTGTGATCAGCACCTGAGGCCATTTCTTTACCCAAGAAAACGGCTCCTTCTTTTTTAGCCAAGCGAATAGGGCCAACTTTTTCAGACATCCCCCACTCAGTTACCATTTTTTTGGCAATTTCAGTAGCTCTTTCTAAATCATTACCCGCACCAGTAGTTCTTTCATTAAAAATAATTTCTTCGGCAGCTCTTCCAGCTAATAAAATATTAATTGATTTTAAAAGATAGTCTCTAGAAAGCATGTATTTATCTTCAATTGGTAGTTGCATTGTCAAACCTAAAGCCAT
>CEPA01028842.1_pt1 | contig 29947 bp, 30 predicted proteins | sample 356241 | NCBI WGS metagenome assembly CEPA01 (sample SAMEA2620542, study PRJEB7988) | marine metagenome | biome: marine biome (ENVO:00000447); feature: surface water layer (ENVO:00002042); material: "saline water (ENVO:00002010), including plankton (ENVO:xxxxxxxx)" | depth 5 m
ATTCCTAGGTATTCAAATAGTTCATCTCTTTCTGGATCGATTGAATTGCTTAATTTATCCAAATCAAAATCTAATAATTTTTCATCTAAATATTTATGAGTAACACCTAATTTAATACCATCTATGAATGTTTTTCTGTATTCATCGATAAGATTATTCTCATTTATTGAAATTCCTATAGCTTCTTTATAAAGTCTCTGCATAAAAAATCCGGCAGAAACTTTACTGTAATCTGGATCTCTTTCAATAAAAGCTGTTGAAGCCAGAAGTAGGGCTTTTTCAATGTCACTTGTGGTTGCACCATCAAATATATTTCTATTTAGTTCTCTTGATATAGAATCAATTGAAGTAGTATTTGGATATTTTTGACAAATTCTATAAATTGTTTCTCTGACTTTCTGAGGATTAAATAGAACTGTAGTTCCATCTCTTTTAACAATTTTTAATTTACCAAGTTCTGCTTTTCTGGAAATATTTTCTTTTAATTTCTCTCTTTCACTGGTTCTTTCAGCCCTATAAATAATATATCTTCTTGCTACAGTGAACATATCGGACTTAATGAGGTTTTTCTCTACAATATCCTGGATATTCTCAACATTTGGATAAAATTCCGTAAATCTGTCATTAATTTCTTTTTGAATCGAATCAACTACTAACGACACTGATTTTGGATCAAAATTCTCATCTCCAGCACTAATAGCGGCATTAATAGCATTTTGGATTCTATCTAGGTCAAATTTAACTACTTCTCCCGATCTTTTAACAACCATTAGCTCATCAATAAGATTCATAAATACTCCTTCTGTAGACTCTTTAGAGGCAAGGAAAAGCTTATTAACGGGGTGCAAAAAGGGTTTTATAAACTATTTCCTTGCCCCAGGGATAATCACGCTCTCCAAAAATCTAAAGATTAAAACAAACAATATATTGTGATTATTATGTGATTAAACCACTATATATTGTATCAGTCAAGAAAAAATATCTTTTTTTTAAAAATAATTTTTAATACTTCATTTATTGCATATTTTCTATTAGTTCTGACTCGTTTTTGAGGGCAATCATTAGGTCTTTGAAGATTATTTTGTGTAATGGAAGTATTGAATACCAATACAAATAACCCCAGATACCTTTAGGCTCAAAGATTGCAGTCATAACAATATAAGAATTAGAAACGTCTTCAATTGCCTCAAATTTTAACCAAGCTTCGCCAGGTGATTTTAATTTCATTTTTAATAACAATTTCTTATTTTCCTCAAATTTTTCGATTCTGAAACAATCGAAATCGGATCCAATACGAAGATTATCCCTGTCTGGTTCCTGGATTAAAGGACCGCCAAGTAAAATATCAATATATTTTCTAATCCTCCATAAAATATCCCATGCCTTCCAGCCGTTCTTCCCGCCTAAAGTTTTAAAAATTGAAAAAATACTTGAACAAGAAGCTGTTGTTTTTGCAATTCTTATTTCCTCAAAACGTCCACGAAGCTGAGATAATTTATAATTAAATTGAATTTTCTCTTTGTTCCATGATGTTTCAATAAATTCTTTTTTTGTTTTATCCAATGCAGATTTAATTGAATCATAGTAATTTAAGGTTTTAATTTCAGGGTAAAAGTCATTAGCTTTAGTAACATCGCCTTTTATATTATTTATAACACTTGACACAATAGGAGACGCCAAAGAATTTGTTATTGGAGTCACTAAACTTATCCACCATGCCGCTATGCTAGGAGCTAAAACAGGTATTGGAAAAATTTTTCTTTTTAATCCTCTGTATCTACAATATTCAAGCATTAAATCTTTAAAAGTCATTGGATCTGTTCCAATATCTAAGGTTTCACAGGGTTTTTTATCTAATGATAAAACCAAATATTTTAAAACATCTCTAACGCTTATTGGTCTAACAGTGTTATTTATCCATTTTGGAGCAACCATTATTGGTAATTTTTCACTAAGGTGTCTTAACATTTCAAACGAGGCAGACCCTGAACCAATAATTGGGCCTGCCCTCAATTCAGTTGTTGGTAAAGAACCTCTGAGAATTTTACCTACCTCGATTCTACTAGATAAATGTTCGGATATGCTCGACTCATTTGGTGATATTCCTCCTAGATAAATTACGTGAGATAAATCGCCCGAGGATTTTACAAAATTTCTAGCAGCTAGCCTATCAAGCTCAATGTATTCCTGAGAAGTTCCCATCGAATGGACTAAATAATAAGCTTGATCAACTTTATGACAAAGACCATTAAGAGTTTCAATTTTTGTCAAATCTCCTTCAAATATTTCAACTTTATTAAACCAAGACTTATTTTTAATTTTATTAACATCTCTAACTAAAACTCTTATCTTAATATTATTAGATAATAATCTGGAGATTAGTCGACCACCTATATAGCCAGTCGCACCAGTAATCAATACAGTTATATTTTGAGTTTTGAGAGTTATTGGGTTATAAAATTCATTCATATCTTAAACTATCAGTATAAAAAACTAATATTTTCTCTTATAATATTTTTAATGTTCAACTGGTTCACAAACTTAATTAAAACTGATTTTTTCAATAATGTATTAATTGATTGGGGATTGCTACTGCTTTTAACTATCATATTGTTTTTATTTCTCAAATTATTTAAAAATATTATCTCAAATAAAATTATAGATTTTACAGAAAAAACATCAAACAAGATTGATGACTATATCGGTTCTGTAATTAAATCTCTATCAAATGTTTTTGTATTATTTTTTGCACTTTTTATATCTTCAAAATTTATTTTTATTGATCAACAAATAACTGATAGAATAGAACAATTATTTGTAATAGTTTTTTTATGGCAATTAACTAAATGGGCTATTAATATTTCAAGCCTGATTTTTGATAAATATAAAAGTGCAAGAGAAAAAGAAAAAGATATGCATAGCGTTACTGCAATATCAGGTTTCAACAAATTAGTTAGGTTTTTAATCTGGACGATTTTCCTTTTATTAGCACTTGATAATTTAGGTGTTAACATAACCGCTTTAGTTGCTGGCCTTGGTATAGGCGGACTTGCAATTGCTTTAGCAGCTCAAAGTATATTGGGAGATTTATTCGCGTCATTAACTATTATGATCGATAAGCCAATAGCAATTGGAGATTACATTGTTTTAGATAATTATATGGGAACAGTAAAAAATATAGGAATAAAAAGCACAAAAATTGAGAGTATATCAGGAGAGGAAATAATTATATCAAATTCTGATTTGTTAAATAGTCGCTTAAGAAATTATCATCAATCTAGAATGCAGAAAAGAAGAACAACTATAATGATTGGAGTAGTCTACAGTACCCCTTATGAAAAATTAAAAGATATTCAGAAAATCCTTACAGAAATTGTAAACAGTATAAATTCGACCGATTTTGTAAGAGCTAGCATGGTAGAGTTTGCTGATTTTTCTCTGAACTTTGAACTTGTATATAATGTAAAAAGTGCCGATCATACTGAATACATAGAAATAAATCACAAATTAAGACTTAAAATATTTGAAAGATTTGCAATCGAAAAAATTGAGTTTGCTTTTCCAACAAGAACTATTCATATTGAAAATCCCACTAAATAATAATTTATTTGTAATAATTATTTGTTTTAAAAGTTTATATATTTTATATTCCTTAGTATGAGTAAAAAATTATGGGGCGGAAGGTTTAAATATTCTACAGATAAAGAAGTTGAGTTATTCACATCATCAATTGAAATTGACAAAGAACTCTATAAATATGATATAAAAGGCTCTATAGCTCATGTAAAAATGCTTAAAAAACAAAAAATTATTTCGCCATCAGATGAATCAAAAATATTAAAAGGTTTAAAAAAAATAGAAAAAGAAATTGATGATGGAAAATTCATTTTTGATTCGTCATTGGAAGATATTCATATGAATATTGAACATGCATTAACAAAAAAAATAGGAAATGTAGGGAAAAAAGTTCATACTGCCAGAAGTAGAAATGATCAAGTTGTGACTGACATGAGATTGTATACTAAAGATTCTTTAAAGAATTTACATTATCATGTTAAAAAATTAATAGAAGCATTAATTAAAAAATCAGAAAAAAGTATAAAAATTATAATTCCCTTCTATACACATCTTCAAAAAGCGCAACCAATATTAGCTTCCCATTATTTAAATTCTTTTATAGAGATGTTTCTAAGAGATTTATCAAAAATTGAGAAAGCATATGAAGTAGCTGATAGCAATCCGCTTGGTTCATGTGCGGGCTCTGGAACGTCTTTTAATATTGATAGAGAATATACATCGAAATTATTAGGATTTAAAAGAACCTCTAGAAACAGCCTAGACTCAGTCAGTGATAGAGATTTTATAACCGATTCAATATTTACATGTTCGCAAATAATGATGCATTTATCGAGATTTTCTGAGGATTTAATTTTATGGAACAGTTATGAATTTAATTACATTAAAATTAATGATAAATTTACGACTGGTTCGAGCATAATGCCACAGAAGAAAAATCCAGATGTTTTAGAATTAATAAGAGGCAAGTGTAGCCAAATCTATGGAAATCTTATAAATATCATGGTTAATTTAAAAGGGCTACCATCAACATACAATAGAGATTTACAAGAAGATAAAATCCCTCTTTTTTCATCTATTAAAACTTGTACAGAATGTATTTCAATTTTCAGTAATTTAATTAATTCAATTACTTTTAATGAAAATGTTATAAAAAATTCAATAGAAAATGGTTTCATGACCGCAACAGATTTAGCAGATTATCTTGTAAAAAAAGGGTTAACATTCAGAGATGCTCATTCTATAACAGGTAAATTAGTGCTATATTGTGAGGATAAGAATGTAAAACTTTCAGATTTAAAAATTAAAGAATATAAAAAATTTTCCAATAAGATTGATATTGATATTTATGACTATATAAAATTAGATAATTCCGTAAATTCCAAAAAATCACTTGGTGGAACATCTTTAACAATGGTTAAGAAAGAAATTAAAAATTATAAAAATATAATTAATAAAAAATATTTATAATTAAATTTAATGCTAGACTTATAGATATGAATAAAATCGAAACATTTCCAAACCCAAATAAAAAAAGAAATTACAAAATTGAAATTTCATGTCCAGAATTTACATCACTTTGTCCAAAAACAGGTCAACCTGATTTTGGTACTATTAATATTTCATATATTCCTGATAAAAAATGTATAGAACTGAAATCTTTAAAACTTTACATATATTCATATAGAGATAAGGGATCATTTCATGAAGCTGTAACTAACAAAATTTTAGAAGATTTTGTTAAATCATGTGACCCACAATATGTATCCATTACTGGTGATTATAATGTTAGAGGTGGTATTAAAACTATTGTCACAGTTGAACATAAAAAAACAAAAAGAAAAAAGTAAAATAAAGCTATACCTCTCTGTTTTTTTTATCCTTTTTTTATTAATATCAATATTTTTTCCTTATCTTTTAACTTCGATGTCTCCATTGAAATCTAATTATGAAAAAATTTTATTATCTCCAAATATTGAAAATTTGTTCGGAACTGATCAGCTAGGTAGAGATTTATTCTCAAGAGTAATTTATGGTTCTAAAATATCTTTACAGGTTGCGTTATTCACATCATTGATATCATTAATATTTGGAACTATTTATGGTTTGATTGCTGGCTTTAGTAATAGAATTATAGATGAAATAATGATGAAAATCGTAGATATTTTTTATTCAATTCCTGATTTACTTTTAATATCAATTTTTATTTTATTTCTTGGAAAAGGCATACTGGGTATTACAATAGCTCTTTCCTTATTAAGCTGGATGAGAATTGCAAGAATATCAAGGGCGAGTACTTTAGAAATCAAAAACTTACCATTTATTTTAAACGCAAAAATTTATGGTTTTAGTAAGTTTCATATCATGGCTAAAGAACTGTTACCAAATATTCTGGGTCCTCTGGTTGTCACTTTTACATTTACTATTCCAAGCTCTATTCTTGCAGAATCAACTCTAAGCTTTTTAGGAATTGGAATTTCGCCACCAAATATAAGTTGGGGATTAATGGCAAGTACTGGCTGGGAAGGATTAAGAAGTTTTCCGCATTTAATAATCTTTCCTTCACTAGCAATTTTCTTATCAACATTAACGTTTTATAATATTGGTAACTATTTAAAGAGCAAGGTTTCATGATTTGAAAAAAATACTGATATTAATTTTATTACTTTTATTTACGTCAAATAATGGACATTCTAAAAGTGAAAATTGTGATAATTTAGGCTCAAATCTAAAAAAGGCTATATGTTATCAAAATAAAAATAAAAAAGGTAAAGCTAATTATTTTATTAAAAAAGCTAGAGAAGATTATAATCAATTTCAAGATTTTTTTGATTTTTATAACTTTTTTTTATATAAAGATAAAAAAAATATTGAGGATATAGAAAAATTTAAATCATCATTTAATAAAAAGTATAAAAATTCTATCTTTTTAAAAAATATAGAGTTTATGTACATGAAAAAATTATTTAATTCTAAAAATTATTTGAAACTCAAAAAAACTTTATCTAATTTGAAAAAAAATTATAAACTTAATAATTTTGATTTAGTTTATGTTAATTTTTACAGTGCAATAATTGATGATTACAAAAATAAAAAAAAAGAATCTGAAAAAAAATTCTTAAATATTTGGAGTAATTATCCAAACTTTGAATTTATTAATATAGTAGAAAATAAAATTTCTTCTAAATTAATCAAAACTGAATATAAAATAAATAGACTTAAAACTCTTTTCAAAAAAAACTTAATTAAAAAATTTAAATCAGAATACAAACCTTACAATGAATCGATAGAAATACTGAGGGGAATAATATATCTCAGAGAAGGTGATGAAAAATCGGGTTTAAAAATATTAGAGAGAATAGCAAGTGGAAAAAGAGAGAATAGCTTAAACAGTCAATTGGATATAATTGCAGAAGCTAATTATCAACTAGCAATATATAATTTAAAAAAAATTGATAATAACTCTAAAAGTGCAGAAGATTTAAAAAAAATATTATTGAAGTTTCCAAATTTTAAAAGGAATGATCAAATATCATATTTATCAGCTAGATTATTTTCATTAGATAAAAATTATAATGAAGCTAAAAAAATCTATGATCGACTAATTAAAACAAAATCTAAAAAATACCTATATGACTCATACTGGGGATTAGGATGGTCCGAATATATGATGGGGAACTATAAAGATTCCTTAAATATTTTTGCTTATCTCGAACAATCTAAAAAAAATTACTATAAGACAAAAGGAATGTATTGGAAAGCGAGATCTTTAGAAAAATTACAGGATTCAAAAGAGGCAAATGAAATATATGATGAAATTTTAAAAAATTTTAAATATGGATATTATGTCTACTTATCTAGTGTAAAAAGAAATATTCAACCTAAAAAAGAAATTTTAAAAGTTAAAATAAATTCTCAAATTAATAGCAGAGCAAAATTTTTCACTGAAATTGATAGAGCAATGCCTGAATTAAAAATCTATCAAAGATTTATAATTAATAAATTAAACGATGAGGATATGGAAGCTTTTTTAGATAATTTAATAAAATTAAATGAGTTTAATAGTGTAGTTAAATTATCTTATCAAATAAAATCTAAAATAGATCATAAGTACCCATTTGCTCACAGTAAAATAGTTGAAAATTATTCAAGTTTATATAATGTTGATAAAAACCTAATTTATTCTTTAATGAGAGAAGAAAGCTTATTTGATGAAAATGCTGTATCAAGAGTTAAAGCAAAAGGATTAATGCAATTAATGGATAAAACAAAAAAATCACTCGAGAATGAAATAGAAATCGAATCCCGAAGCTCATTTGAACCAAATCATAATATAAAACTTGGAACATATTATCTTTCTAAATTAAATAAAAAATTTGATAATAATTTTTTTAAAGTCATTGCTTCTTACAATGCGGGTCCACATAATGTATTAAAATGGAATGAAAGATTTAAAGGTTTAGATGATGATGAATTCGTTGAAAATATACCGTTCAAAGAAACATACGGATATGTTAAAAGAGTATTGAGGTCTTATTATATATATCAGTCTATTAATTAGAGAGCTTAGAAAAGTTATCCAAAACTTTTAATCCTATAGAACTACTTTTTTCAGGATGGAATTGTGTAGCAAAAATATTTTCTTTATTTATTGAAGATGAAAACTCCTGCCCATATTCAGATTTTGTAAGAGTTAAAGTTTGATCAATCTTAAATTTAAATGAGTGAACAAAATACATCCAAGATTCATTATTAATACCTTGTAAAAATTCTGATTTTTTTTCAATAAAAATCTTATTCCATCCCATGTGGGGAATTTTTAACTTTTTATCAAAATTTATTTTATCAATAGAGCCATCAAAAATTCCAAGGCCAGGGACTTCTGGAGATTCTTCACTTTTTGAAAATAAAATTTGAAGACCTAAACATATACCCAAAAAAAACTTACCAGATTTAATCGAATCAGTAATCGGCTTAATTAATTTTCTTCTATCAAGTTCTTTCATACAATCCCCAAATGAGCCAACTCCTGGAAAGACAATTGAATTAGCATCCATTATTTTATCAGGATTGTTAGTTATGACGGAATCAATATTCAACAATTTAAATGCTTTATGAACTGATTTAAGATTACCTAAACCATAATCTACAACGGCTATCATAAATTTCCTTTAGTGGATGGAATAGAATCAGAACGAGAGTCAATTTGGGTAGCTATATCTAAGGATCTTGCTACTGATTTAAATATTGATTCTATTATATGATGATTATTGGATCCATATTTAGTATTTATATGTATATTTGCTTTAATATTATTTGTAAAACTTTGAAAAAATTCTTTAGTTAATTCAATATCAAACTCACCAACTTTTCCATTATTTAAGTCAACATCAAAAATAAAGAAAGGTCTACCACTCAGATCAATATCTGATGAAGATAGTGTTTCATCAAATGGGACCGAGAAAGAGCCATATCTTTTTATAGATTTCTTATCGCCCAATGCTTCATTAAATGCTTCTCCTAATGCAATGCCAACATCCTCAACAGTATGATGGAAATCAATTTCTGTATCACCTGATGCTTTTATATTAAGATCAAAAAGTCCATGCTTTGATAGCTGCTCTAGCATATGATCAAAAAAGGGTATGCCAGTATCTATATTATATAAACCCTTGCCATCAATATTTAATTCTACTGAAACATCAACTTCACTAGTTTTTCTTTTTACAATTGACTTACGAGACATATTTTGATGTTAAACGAAATATAATTAAAATTCAATTTAAGTTCTAATCATGCTCATCTTCTATTTCACCTACTATCTCCTCCAAAATATCCTCAAGGGTTACAATACCAGAGGCAGATGTTTTTTCTCCTACTATTACTAAATTAAACTTTGATTTTCTTATCTCATTTAATAATTTTGAAGCTAAGCTTTTTTCATTTGTATACAATCCCTCTTCGATTATTTCTTCTATCTTCATATCATCTGATTTACCAATTAAATATGAAGAATGAATAACCCCAACAATATTTTTGATTTTATTTTGATAAACTGGGAGTCTCGAAAAACCTGTTTTCTCAATGATTTTTTTGGCTTGACCTATTGTTGAATCTATTGGAAGTAATTCAACTCTATTAATTGGAATCATAATATCTCTTACTCTAACCTTATCAAATAAAAATATTTTATTTAGTATTTTATCTCTAAAACTTTCTGTTGAATCTTCAACAGAGGATTCAACCTCCAATGCATGAATAAGTTCTTCACGTGTTATCAATTTACTTTTTGTTCCAATTAATTTTACAATCGAATCAGTAATCAATCTTATAAATACTAATAATGGTTTAAATATTATGCTAAAAAAAATAGAGAAATAAATCGTCTTTAAAACCAAAATTGTACTTTGTTTTTGAAAAATTGATTTGGGAACTACTTGTCCAAAAATGACAATTAAAGGGGTAAGAATTAATACGGAGATTAAATGAGGATCATATTGTGGATAATTTCTTTGAATAAAAAAAGAAACCAATACTGTATTAATAACAATACATAAATTTTCACCAACCAGACTTGTTGAGACATATTGTTCTATTTTATTAATTGATTTCATTACGAGTTTTGCTGCAGAACTTCCAGAATCTGCTCTTGATCTTATTTTAGCCTTATCACATGACAATAATGCAATTTCAGAACCAGCAAATAGAGCTTGTAGCACTAATAAAAATAATGTTATCAATGGTAAAGTAAAAAAGTTAATCACTTATTTTGATTCGCTCCTAATTAAAATTTTAGTAATTCTATTGTTAACTACTTCGCTAACTGTCATCTCAATTTTCCCATTTTTTACTTTATCTCCTTGTTTTGGAAGTCTACCAAGTTGATTAAAAATAAATCCGCCAACAGTTTCGATTCCAAGATCTTCCGAAATATAAGATGTTTCAATATTATCAGAAAGATTTTTTAATCCCGAATTCCTCATAACAGTAAATAAACAAGTTTCATTAAAATCTTTTATTTTTGTTCCACCATAAAGATATAAATCTTTACCAATATAAAAAATGCTTTCATCATTCACTAATTTTTCATCCTCAATTTCTCCAAAAATTTCTTCTAAAATATCATCCAGGGTTACTATTCCTTTAAGTCGTCCATATTCATCAATTACAATTGCCATATGAGTTCTCAACAATTGCATTTCTCTTAGGAGTGGCAAAGCTTTCTTCTGGACTGGTACATAAAAAGGATCTCTTATGAGTGAGGAAATTTCTTCTGCCTTGTGATTTAATAAATCTTTTGAATATACGATGCCAACTATATTGTCAGTATCTCCTTCATAAACTGGGATTCTTGAAAAACCATTTTTCAGAGTTAGTTTAATTGCCTCATTAGTCTTAACTGTTGATTTAATCATAAATAAGTCTGGTTCAGGTGTCAGTATTTTTGATAATGGTATCTGGTCAAGTCTTAAAAAATTATCAACAAGTTCTGTTTCACTTCTCTTTACAAAACCTTCATCTTCACCGATATCAATTAGACTTGTTATGTTTCTTTTCGAAGAAAGTAAAGTAATATCTTCTCCTTTGAAATCAAAAAACTCAACTAGTTTTCTAGATATAAAATCAAAAAATAGGGTTAAGGGAAATAAAAACTTGTTAAGTAATTCAATTGGCTTAGCGCAAATTACACTTAAGGGTCTGGAGAACTTTACACCAATGGTTTTGGGAATAATCTCACAAAAAATTAATATTACTATTGATGTGATTAAAATTGCAACAATAGATATCAACTCTTCAGATAATGTATTTCTTAAAACTTGATCTAACTTTGCAGAAATTAAACTCGTAATAGTAACATTTAAAATCTCATCCATTAATAAGATAGTTGCTATTATGGACGAAGGTTTTTTTATAAAGCCCTCTAATAACTTACCTGCTCTTGATTTCTTTTTTATAAGGTCTATTTGATATCTTTGTAATGAGAAAATAGAACTCTCAGTAATTGAGAAAAATCCAGATAATAAAATTAAAAAGAATATAACAACTACAAAAATATAAGCACTATCCATTAGAATCTGTGTAAAAATCCTCCCGAATCAATTTTTTTAACCATTCCGGATTTAATTAATTTAATAACTCCAGTATTATCAGTATTTCCTATATTATGTACTTTGATTTTTTTAGATTTTATTTTACTTTCAAATACTTTCTTATCTTTTTCATCAACAGTAAATAAAAACTTATAATCATCCCCGCCATTCATAACTAAATTTTCAATAGTTTTTTGATTGAAAAATTTGTACAAACTCCTTTCAATTGGGATTTTTTCCCAAATTATGCTTGCACCTAAACTCTTATCTTTATATTTAATTAATCTTTTAAGATCAATTGTTAATCCATCTGTAACATCAATCATTGACTTAATTAAATTTGTAGAAATAAGTTTGTTTAATTTATGAATATTTAATTCAGGCTTAATATATGCTTGAATTATTTTTTTTACATTCAAACCTTCATACTTTTTTTTATTTTTTAAAATTTTTAAACCTGCAGAAGCGGTTCCAAGATTATCTGTTATATATATATTTTGCCCAACCGAAGAACCTCTTGAAATATATTTTTTTTTCACAACTCCAATGACTGTTAGGTCAAGGGAAAATTGTTTTGAAGATGAAACATTACCACCTATTAGTTCTAAATTAAAATCCCTTGCAGCTTTCTTAAAACCATAAAAAATTTTATCTATAATTTTTGAGCTTGTTCCTTTTTTAATATTTAATGAATTAAGAAAGAATTCTGGTCTTGCACCCATCGCTAGTAGATCACTAATTGCAACAATAACCGCCCTATATGATATTTCTTCTGGTTTTGAGTATTTAAAACTAAAGTGAACATTTTCAATCTGTATATCACATGATACCGCATACTTTTTATTGCCTAATTTTAATATAGAAGCATCATCACCAATATTATTGAGAAAATTCTTATTATTTTTCTTAAAATTTTTCTTCAAAATTTTATATATATAGTTTTCATCAAAATTGTTAATTCTATTACTCATATATATTTTTCCAAAGTATTAAAAAAGATATCAACATTTTCATTCGTTGCATTACAACCCATAAGTCCTACTCTCCATACTTTTCCTTTTGTATCACCCAATCCTCCACCAATTTCTAAACTTTCATCTTTAAGCAAAAGTGTTCTTTTATTATCAGATATATGATTTGGTAATTTAATTGTTTTCAACATAGGTAAAATATTTTTTTTATTTTTAACAAAATATTCAAATGGTGAATTCGCTAATTTTGATGAAAAATAAACTGAAACTTCCTGATGTCTATTGATTCTAGTTTCTAGTCCCTCTTCAAGACAAATTTTGAGTCCTTCATTTAGTGCAAATAACATATTAACGGGAGCAGTGTGGTGATAAATTCTATTTTTGCTGTGGTAATTTTGTAATAGATTTAAATCTAAATACCAAGACTTTACTTTATCTTTTCTATTTTTAATTTTGGCCATTGCTTTATCGCTAAAAGTTATTGGAGAAAGACCTGGGGGTACATTTAAACATTTTTGTGAGCCTGAGTAGCAAACATCAATTCCCCATGAATCAACGTCTAAATCTAAACCAGTAAAAGAAGTAACGGAATCAACAACAAATATAATATTACTTAATTTAAGAAACTCACCAAGTTGTTTAATATCTTGTTTAGCACCTGTGGATGTTTCAGCATGAACTATTGATACAATTTTAATGTTTTCCTCATTATCAATAACTTCTTTCATTTCTTCAAAGGTAAATGATTCTCCCCAATCTTTTTTAACTACTACAACCTCTGCATTATAACGACCAGCAACATCAGCCATCCGTTCTCCAAATAGTCCAGAAACAAAAATAATAACTCTATCTTTATTTTCAATTAAATTTGCAAATGATGCCTCCATTCCCGCACTACCTGTCCCGGAGATGGCAAATGTGTTTTCATTGTTAGTTTTAAATAATATCTTTAAATTTTCCCTTATTTCATCTAAAGTTTTAAAAAAATCAGGGTCTAAATGACTCATACAGCTCTGAGATAGTGCATTAAGAATTCTGCAGGGAACATTTGATGGACCAGGTCCGAGTAATATTTTTTGATTTAGTTTCGATTCGGCTTCTTCAGAGTCCATATTAAAAGTATAATTAATTTTTACAATCTTGGTATAATTAATTTATGAAAACACTTTATGTAGATTTTGATGAAGATAAAATAATATCTAATATGGAAGATGTTGTGCCTCTATTTCCACTCGGTAATATGGTTTTTTTTCCAAATACTGTCATACCTTTGCATATATTTGAAGAAAGATATAAGCAAATGGTTGATGATTCTGCTTCAAGTCATAACTTAATCTGTATGACACTTATGAATGAGAACGAAAAGAGTAATGATGACAATGAAACAATTTCAAAAATAGGATGCGTGGGCAGAATAATTAGTAATGAAGAAATTGAAGAAGGTAAGAAAAACATAATTTTGTATGGTATTGGCAGAATTAAAATTGATGAAATAATATATTCAAAACCCTATAGACAAGCTAAAATTAATCTCATAAAGTCAATTGAAGCTAAAGATAATAGCGCCTTATATAAAAGAATTGTTGATTTAGTTGGTGAATGGAACCTGCTTATTCAAGATTATAATGATAGTTATAAAATAAAAATAGATCCTAATGCAAACTTTTGTAAACTCATAGATTCTTTGTCATCTATAGTAGTATCAAGTTCTCTTGAGAGACAATATCTTTTAGAAGAATTAGATGAAGGTAAAAGAGGTGTTAGGCTCATTGAAGTTCTTGAATCAAGAATTGATTATTTAATGGGCAAACTGGAACTCCCTGATGATAAATCAAATTTAATTAATTAAAAAATCTAGAACTTCATTATCGACTAAATGACTATTTTCTTTCCAGAAACCATGGCCGCCTGGGAAACCTATTACCTGTGAATGGTATATCTTTTTAGCTAGTTCAATTGATTTAGATGGATCAACTATTAAATCATTTTTTCCATAGACGATTAAAGTTTTGGCTTTTATGTTCGATAAATATTTTATGTTACTTAACTTTTCAATAGCTGAGCACTGCTTTAGATATCCCTCAACATCATCTTCATTATTACTAACCTTTGTCTTTTTATAATCTTTAAAATTTCTTATTACATATTTTCTTGAATACCCTAGTAACAATGCATTGAACCATAGTTCTTTTAAACCTACTTTTTTTGCTGTTTTTTTTGCAATATTAATTATTTCATTTCCTATTTCATCTCGAGAAGCTGATGTACAAGCTAGAATTAGTTTATCTGTCATTCTTTGATATTTAGCCGCAAAAACCTGGGCTATCATTCCTCCCATAGACTTCCCTATTATGTGAGTTCTTTTTATTTTAAGTGTTTTAAGAATTTCGAAAGTATTTGAAGAAAAAAGCTCCATTGAAATTTTTTGTTTTGGAAAATCGCTTTTACCAGATCCAAGATTATCAAACGCTAAAATAGAAAAATTCTTCTTATATTTTTCAATTTGTTTATCCCAACTCGATATTGTACTACCAAGTCCTCCAATTAAAGTAATAAATTTTTTATTTTTATTTTTAATTAATTTATAAAAAATTTTTCCATGTTTAGTATCTAAATATTTTATTTTATACTCCTTAAATAACTATCAATTATTTTACAAGCAGATAACATATCTTTTACTTTTTTTCTTTTTTTTCTTGAAATGTCTTGTGAAATTAAAAAAGATTCAGCTTCATCTGTCGTAAAATTTTCATCCCAAAACTTTATATCTATTTTAATTACTTTTTTTAATTTTTTTGCGAAATCTTCTATATAATCTTGAATTTTCAATCTTCCATCAGATTTAAAAGGAATACCAACCAAAATTAAATCTATCTTCCTGGTTTCTAAAATATTTAATATTTCCTTAATACTATGATCATCGGAAATATTTTCTATCTGTTTAATGGGATGACTAAACATTTTAAGCTCGTCAGTAGATGCAATCCCAATCCTTTTTATACCATAATCAATTGCTAATATACTCATCTTAATTTTTATATATTATATATTATTAAAATGTTTTATGATTATGTTGATTCCATTTTTAATTTATTACATGTTTTTGTTATCTTATTAAATACACTAGGTTGGGTATCAGAGAAAACAAGACGTGTTAGTTTGTTATTTCTAATATTGACCATTTTTTGCTGGAGCATAATGGGCTTATTCTTTGGTATTGGTTTTTGCCCTCTGACATATTTACATTCTGAATATCTTAATTTTAAATACAGTTACATTCTTCCATTTTCATATATGGATCATTTTATTATTAACATTATTGATTTTAATATATCTAGTAAAATAATTTCTATAGTGAGTATCACTTTTGTCTTTTTGTCTTTGTATATAAATTTAAAAAAATCTTTTTTATTAAATAAATATATAATTTTATTTATCTTATTAAATGGAATATCTTCTTTATTCGTTGTAAGTTTTTATGATTTGGGATATTTGGGATCATTTAAAGATTTTCCAATAATTATTTCTTTTATTTTATCAACTATTATGATTATATTAATTTTTACAAAAGTGAAACTATTTAATCAAAAATATTCAAGGATTAAAGTATAATTATATTCTTATGAATACAAGAGTAAGATTTGCTCCAAGCCCAACTGGTTCTTTACATCTGGGAAGTGTCAGAACGGCAATTTTTAATTATCTCTTTTCAAAACAAACCAATGGTTCACTCATATTAAGAATTGAAGATACTGATAAGGGAAGATCTACAAGTCATTCTCAAGAGGAAATTTTGTCCTCTCTAAAGTGGTTAGGAATTCAATGGAATGAGGGTCCATATTTGCAATCAGAAAGAATAGAGATTTATCAAAATTATGCAAATATTCTTTTATCTGAAGGTAAGGCTTATAAATGCTTTTCATCCCAAGAAGAAATAAATAGAATTAAAGAACAAGCAAAAAAAGAAAAAAAAATTTATAAATATCCAAGGATTTGGAGAGATAGAAAAGATCATCCACAAAATAAAGATTTTGTAATTAGATTTAAAACCCCAGATAATAAAATCATTGATTTTAAAGATACTTTGAGAGGAAAAATAGAAATTGAAAGTAATAATTTAGACGATTTTATAATAATAAAAAGCGACGGATTTCCAACATATAACTTTGCCTCAGCAATTGATGATATAGAAATGAAAATTACGAATGTTATTAGAGGTGAAGATCATTTATCAAATACGCCCAAACAGATATTAATTTATAATTCCTTGAATGCAAAAATTCCTGATTTTACTCATGTTTCAATGATATTAGGCAAAGACAAAACTAAGTTAAGCAAGCGACATGGTGCTGAATCAATTGATAACTTTAAGTCTATGGGATTTTTGCCAGTTTCAATAATTAATTATCTAGCAAGACTAGGCTGGTCGTTTGGCGATCAAGAAATTTTCTCTTTAAATGAAATGGAAGCAAACTTTAGTTTAGATAATTTAAATAAATCACCCGCTATTTTTGACCTAGAAAAATTTACATGGGTAAATTCAAATCAAATTAAAAAAGCAGATACTAATTATTTAAAAGAATTGATAAATTTTAAATTTATTGAAGGAATTGATATAGACTTAGCCATTTTGTCAGCCAAAGAAAAATCAAAAGATTTAATACAACTTAAAGAAGTTCTAAGTTTTTGTGAAACCAAAGAATTAAACATAGATGATAAATCAATTGAATCAATAAATGATTGTGATAAAAAAATATTAGAAAAGTTTTTAAATAGCTTTATGGATTATAATTTTAAAAACATGGATGAAATTGAAGATTTTTTTAAAAATTTTTTATTAAATAATAATTTAAAAATGAAAAACTTAGCATTTCCACTTAGATTAATATTAACTGGTTCTAAAAATTCCCCGGGAATTTATCAAATATTAAAAATTCTTAGTAAAGAATTAATTTCTTATAGGGTTAAAAGGTTTTTATAGAATTGAAAAATAAAATATTAAAAATTGGTATATCTGGAATAATTGGAAGTGGTAAAAGTGAAGCAATTAAATTCTTCAAGTGGAAAAGGTTTCCATCATATGATTTGGATGAAATTTCAAAAAAGATTATGCAACCTGGGGAAAGTTGCTATAAAAAAATAATTAAAACTTTTGGGGATGAAATATTAGATAAAAATAAAAAAATAAACAGAGAAGAATTCAGAAAAATAATATTTAACGATGATAATAAAAGACTAAAGCTTAACTCAATAGTTCATCCTGAATTATTAAAAAAAGTTAAAGAATTTTCAAAAATAATGAATTCTAAGAAAAAAAGGTTAATTTTCTTTGAAGGAGCTCTAATTAACAAAAAAACAAAAATAGGAGACTTTTTAGATTATATAATACTAATAAAATGTACAAAAAAAAATATAATTAAACGTGTAAAAGATAGGGATCATGTGCATTTTAATGAGATTAATACAATATTTAATATACAAAACGAAATCCACAAAAAAAAGGATATGTATGATTTTGTAGTTACTAATAATGAAAAAATAGATGTTTTTAGAACTAAATTGAATTCAATACTAGAAAAAATATCTCATTAGATTATATTTTTATAATTATTTTTTAACGAATTATTAATAATTAGCACGCGAATTAATTTAAATATATAGAGGTTTCATATGAGTGAAGAAATTACAATGGAACAAAAGATTAAATTTCTAGAGGAAAAACTAGCCAAAGCAGAAGAAGCTGGTGGTGATGCCAGAGTAGATAAGCAACATAATCAAGGAAAGCTAACAGCACGAGAAAGAATCAACCTGCTTTTGGATAATGGAAGTTTTGTTGAACTGGATAAATTTGTTGAACACCAAAACTATAATTTTGGAATGGAGAAAACTAAATTCCTTGGTGATGGAGTTGTTACAGGATATGGAAAAATTGATGGTAGACAAGTATTTGTATATGCGCAAGATTTTACTATTTTTGGAGGGGCTTTAGGTTTAGCTCATGCAAGAAAAATAACAAAAATTATGGATATGGCAATGCAAGTAGGATGTCCTGTAATAGGTTTAAGTGATTCTGGAGGAGCAAGAATTCAAGAAGGAGTTAGAGGTCTTGCGGGTTATGCAGAGATATTTTTGAGAAATGTTCAATCCTCAGGTGTTATTCCTCAAATTTCAGCAATAATGGGTCCTAGTGCTGGAGGTGCAGTTTATTCACCAGCAATGACAGATTTTATTGCTATGGTGAAAAATACCAGCTACATGTTTATCACTGGTCCAGATGTTGTTAAAACCGTTACCAATGAAGAAGTTACTTCTGAAGAATTAGGTGGTGCGGTTGTACACACCTCCGAAAGTGGAGTCGCTCAATTTGCCGCAGAAAATGATGAAGATTGTCTTGCTTTATTAAGAGAATTATTTACTTTTTTACCACTAAATAATATGGAAGATCCTCCATCTATTGCATGTGATGATCCAATTGATAGAAAAGTAGATAAGCTTCGTGATATTGTTCCAACCAACCCTAACAAGCCATATGATATGAAAGAGGTTATTTCATCAATTGTGGATAATGAATATTTTTTTGAAGTAGCTGAAAATTATGCTCAGAATATTGTTGTAGGATTTGCTCGGATAAATGGTAAAACAATTGGAGTTGTAGGTAACCAACCAAATGTATTAGCTGGAGTTCTAGATATTAAATCATCAATTAAAGGTGCAAGATTTGTAAGATTTTGTGATTGCTTCAATATACCTCTTCTTACTTTAGTAGATGTTCCTGGCTTTTTACCAGGGGTAGATCAAGAACTTAATGGAATAATATTGCATGGTGCTAAATTATTATATGCATATTGTGAAGCTACAGTTCCGAGAGTTACAGTTATTACTAGGAAAGCATATGGTGGTGCATACGATGTTATGTCATCAAAACATTTAAGAGGTGATATCAACCTTGCCTTCCCTACTGCTGAGATTGCTGTAATGGGTCCTGATGGAGCGGTAAATATTGTTAATAGAAGAGAAATTCAAAATGCTGAAGATCCGGTTGCCGAAAAAGCAAAATTGGTTGAAGAATATAAAGAGCTTTTTGCTAACCCTTACAGAGCTGCAAACTTAGGATATATTGATGAGGTTATTAAGCCTGAGGATACCAGAATAAGAGTTGCAAATTCCTTTGAAATGTTAGAAGGTAAAAGACAAAATAATCCACCTAAAAAACATGGGCTTATTCCCCTATAAAATTTAAGAGGTATTTATGTATAAAAAAATATTAATTGCAAATAGGGGCGAAATAGCGATAAGAATCATAAGGGCTTGTAAGGAGCTTAATATTAAAACTGTAGCTGTTTATTCAGATGCAGATAAAGGATCTTTGCATGTTAATATGGCTGACGAAGCCTATAATATTGGAGGGCCATTACCTAGCCAAAGTTATCTAATAGGAAAAAATATTATTAAAGTTGCTAAGAAAGCAAAGTGTGATGGGATTCATCCTGGATATGGTTTTTTGTCAGAAAATGCCGAATTTGCCGAAGATTGTATAAAAAATAAAATTGATTTTATTGGACCAAGTGCTGAAGCTATAAGACTAATGGGTGATAAAATTACCTCCAGAGATATAGCTAAATCTGCTAAAGTTCCATTAGTTCCCGGAACTGAGGGTGAAGTTAGTAATGAAGAAGCGGTTCAGGCAGCTAAAGACATCGGCTTTCCACTCATGATTAAAGCTTCTGCAGGTGGTGGTGGTAAAGGTATGAGGCTTGTTCATAAAATGTCTGACTTTGAAAATTCTTTAAATATGGCAAAAAGTGAAGCTAAATCTGCATTCAATAATGACGCGGTCTTTATTGAAAGATTTGTTCAAGAGCCTAGGCACATTGAAATACAAATTCTTGGTGATAAACATGGAAACGTTGTGCATCTTTTTGAAAGAGAATGCTCCATTCAAAGAAGACATCAAAAAGTTGTAGAGGAAGCTCCCTCACCAGGTGTTAGTAAAAAAACTAGAGAATTGATGGGAAATATTGCTGTAAAACTTGCAAAAAAAGTTTCATATCATGGAGCAGGTACAGTTGAATTTATTATGGACCAAAAAGAAAATTTTTATTTTCTTGAAATGAATACTCGTGTACAAGTAGAACATCCAATAACAGAAATGATAACAGGAATAGATATTGTTAAAGAAATGATTAAAGTCTCATATGGTGAAAAATTAAGTATTAAACAGAAAGATATAACAATAACAGGTCATGCGATTGAATGTAGAATTTGTGCTGAAGACCCAGGTAATAATTTTATTCCAACACCAGGTATAGCTAGCTATACTAAATCTCCCCAAGGGCCTGGTGTGAGAGATGACTCTTCTTTATTTAATGGCTATGAAGTTACAACTTTTTATGATCCTATGCTATCTAAACTTATTGTTTGGGGTAAAGATCGTAATGATGCCATAAAAAGAATGGCAAGAGCATTAGATGAATATATTGTCCTTGGCTTAAAAACCAATCTTGGTTTTTTGAATAGACTAATGGATGAAAAAGACTTTATTGATGCCAAACTTGATACTGGTTTTATCGATAAGCATAAAAAATTACTAAACACACCAAAAGAAAATTTAAGTATATCCGCAATAGCTGGTGTTATTACATTACATTCTGGTATAGATGTTGAAAATATTTCTAGAGATCCTAGGTTCACACCTTGGAAATATATAGCTAGAAGAGTAAGTATATCAAGAAATTCAATGTTTTAATTTATAGGAAAAAAAATGAAATATAGTTTAAAAATAGGTAAAGAAATTTTGAATTTTAATCTCGCAGAAAGTGGAGAGATTTTTAATATTGAATTTAATGAAAAAAAATATAATGCCGAATTAATAAAAATCGATTCAAATCTTTATTCAATGATTTTAGATGGTCAAACATGTACAGTTGCAATCAAAAAAGAAGGGAAGTCAATTGAGATTTTTTACAAAGGGGACCTCTTTAGTTTTGAAATTCCTTCAGCTAGAGATAAAAGCTCATTAGAGAATGCTTCAGGTGTTGATAAAATTTCTGCTCCTATGCCTGGAAGAGTAGTAAAAGTTTTAAAAAAGGTTGGAGATATTATTAAAGAAGGTGAGGGATTAATTGTTGTTGAGGCTATGAAAATGGAAAGTGAACTTAAATCTTCAATAGATGGGAAAGTCAGTGAGATAAGTGTTAAAGATGGAGATACAGTTGACTTAGGAGCACACTTAATAACAGTTGAAAACGATGAAAAAGAAGATTCCTAACTTTCTCATAATTACCTTTTTTTTTCTTATATCATTATTATTTACAAAATTATCGATAGCAGACAATGAAGTTACTATTAATATGTCCAGTGAGCCTGGTACGCTTGATTGGAACTTGGCCACAGATAGCTCTTCTTTTTTAATTATAAATAATATAATGAAAGGGCTAACCAAACTAAATAAAGATTTAAAAGTTGAAAATAATTTAGCTGATGAATGGTATTTTACTGATGAATCAAAAATTATTTTTAAACTAAAGAAAGGTATTTTATGGTCTGACAATAAAGAGCTAAAAGCTCATCATTTCAAAGACTCATGGGAAAGACTTTTAAATCCTAAAACTGCGGCAGACTATGCATACTTCTTGTTCGATATAAAAAATGCAAAAGAATATAATTCTGGAAAAATAAAAAATTTTGAAGAAGTAGGAATTAAGATAATCAATGATTATATAATAGAAATTGATCTCATTGAAAAAAAAACATACTTTCCCAGTTTGATGAGTTTTATGTCAACTTTCCCAATTAGAAAAGACTTAATTTCTATATATAAAGAATCATGGGTCAGAAAAGAAAACTTAGTAACATTAGGTGAATTCAGATTAATTGATAGAAAAAATAACAGCTATTTACTTTTTAAAAATAAAAAAAATAAGATTGTAAAAATAATTATAAATGAAAATAGTTCATCTTCTTTAGCAATGTTTGAAAGCGGACAGATTGATATACTAGATGGAGGAGGGATACCATTACTTGAGATACCATATTTAAAAGAAAAAAAAATATTAAAAACAGTTAGTCAATTTAGAAATAATTATATTGGTTTTAATGTTAATAAATTCCCATTTAATGACCCTGATATAAGGAGAGCTTTTTTATATTCGATTGATAAAAGCGTGATAGAGAAAATTTTACAAAAAACCGTTAAAAAAACTAGCTCCTGGATACCTGAAGGTATGTTAGGAAATAGAGTTTATATAAATGAATTTAATTCAGAAAAAGCAAAAAAAATATTAAAAGATAAAAAATTTTATCAAAAAATAAAAGATAAAAAAATCAAGTTTTTATTCCCTGAATCAGCAAATAATAGATTAATTGCTGAAGTACTTCAGGACATGTGGAAAACTAATATTGGTGTTGATATCGAGGTTGAAGGACTTGAGTGGAAAGTTTATCTAAGCAAGTTAGATACTGATAGACCTCATATGTTTAGAGCTGGATGGTCAGCAGATTATGCAGATCCTCATAATTTTATGAACCTTTTTACATGTAATAGTGGTAATAATGAGACAGGATGGTGTAATGAAAATTTTGATAATATTGTAAGAAAAGCGTCAAGCGAATTAGATTTAAAAATTAGAGATAGACTTTATAAACAAGCACAAAAAATATTATTAGATAAAGATATTGTTATTATTCCATTATATGAATCTGATCAAATTTACCTTCAAAGTGATAAAATAAAATCAGTTAACTATTCTAAGTTAGGAGTCCTAAATTTTTCACAAATTAAATTTAAGAATTGAAATAAGGAATAATTTCTTTTGAATATACTTCCATTGCATAGTTTGGATCAGGACTAAAGTAATGAAATAAGACAAAATGTTTAACACCATTATCAATATATTTTTCTATCTTTTTAATACAATCATTCTTAGAACCTGTGATTGTAAAATCAATTACAGCTTCTCTTGGAAAAAAATTTCCAAGCTCTCTAAATTTTTGTTTTTTAACTTCATCAGTCGGGGTAATGTTGAAATAGTTTATTCCTTTGTATTCATCTGGAATATCAATATCATATCCAGCTTTTTTCAACTGTTCTTGCATTATGCAGACATATCTATAGGGTTCAAGTGATTTATAGGCTTCGTCTTCATCTTTACCTAGAGATGTAAAAATCCATACAGTTGGATCGATCGATTGAATATCTCTTCCAGCATTTAAAGCTGAATTCTTTATTTTTTCCAAATATATTGAATATAATTTTGGAGTTAAATCTAAGGGCATCCAACCATCTCCGAGTCTACCAATTAAATCTAATCCTTTATCAGTGTGGGTAGCGAAATAAAAGGGAATACTATTTTTATCCTCATAGAGATTTAGTAATAATGAAGCATCTTTCAATTCGAAGAAGTCACCTTTATAACTTACTGTTTCTTTTGTTGACCACAGAAGCTTCATTATATCCATAGATTCGGTCATTCTTTTAAACGGGTTATTCCATGGAATACCATAAGCATCTGTATTCATTGATTCTCCTACGCCTAAACCCAGAGAAACTCTACCTTTTGATATATGATCTACTGTAGCAAGTCTTTGAGCAAATACAGCTGGATGATTCCTATGTGGATCAGAAGTAGTCCCGATTGTGATATTTTTTGTTAATTTCGCAACAACAGCTGCAATAGTCCAAGCTTCAAATGCTGGACTTGGAGCAATAAATGCAAGATGATCAGGAAACCATAGAGAGTCAAATCCCATCTCATCAGCCTTAATAGAAAAATTAATTAATTCATCACAATTTGCTCCGGGCATTGGTGGGACTAAGCCAAATTTTATATTGCTCATTGAATTACTCTAAAAAACTCTTTAAAACTTCTCCAACATCGGATTTTGCTAATTTTTCTAATGCTTTTTTCTCAATTTGACGAATTCTCTCTCTAGTTAGATCAAATTTTTTACCAATTTCATCTAAAGTATATGTACTTTCCATATCAATACCAAATCTCATTTTTATGATTTCTTCTTCTCTTGGAGTTAAGGCCTTCAAAGCTCCTTTAATTCTCTCAGTCAATGAGCTTTCAGCAACAATTCTATCAGGCACTGGTGAACCTTCATCAGGAATAAAATCTAAGAGAGTTGCTTTTTCTCCATCAAAAACAGGAGTATCAAGCTGAACAACTTCATTAGTTGATTCTAGTATCCTTTTAACACCATCAACAGATATTCCAACTTTTTCAGAAATTTCAGTTGGTGTTGGTTTTCTTCCTAAATCTTTTTGTAATGCTGTACTAGCTTTAAAAACTTTACTAGCTTGCTCAAGGACATATACAGGCACTCTAATCGTCCTTGTTTGGTCTAAAAGTGCTCTTGAAATGGCTTGGTGTATCCACCATGAGGCATATGTGGAAAATTTAAAACCTTTTGTATGATCAAATCTTTCGACAGCTCTCATTAGACCAACATTTCCCTCTTGAATTAAGTCCTGAAGAGCTAATCCTCTTCCAATATATCGCTTGGCTATACTTACAACAAGCCTCAAGTTTGCCTTTACAAATCTTTCTTTAAGATTATTAGCAAGATTGGTATATGCTTTTATATAGCCTTCAACCTCGGCAATTCTTCTTTTTTTTCCGCCTTTTAAAGAAACTAGTTTTTTCTTCTGAATAGAGCTGATTGACGAATCTTCAACATCTTCAAGAAGTTTTTTAAAATTGCTGGCTATTAATTCAGATTTTTTTATTTTAGCTGAAACTTCAACTTCCTGCTTAGACTTTAATAAAGGCTCCAAAGACATATCTTTGAAATAAACATACAATAACCTATATTGCTCATCAGGTACCCAATCTTTCTTCTTTGATTTTGATCCAACATTTCTTAGAGTTGTTTTTTGATATTCTTCTAATAATGCCTTATCATCCAGATCACCATCATTTGATGATTGTTGATCTGAATTATTATATTCTTGATACTCATCGGCTCCCATTTCATACCCCTAAATAAATTATTAAAATAAACGTGCCTAATTATACTATTTTCACCATAGAAAGTGAAGTACTATACTGGCCCGGAAGGATTCGAACCTCCATTGCTTGGACCAAAACCAAGAGTCCTGCCATTAGACGACGGGCCAAATAAAATATATAAGTCATCATGATACAGGTATTTTTTTCAAATTCAATCTATTTGAAATCGCCACCCTTCAATTGATGAACAAATGAATGTTTTATAATGACTTGATGATTCAAAATATGACATTAATTCTTTCCCGGATTCATTTTGATTTATTATTGCAAAAATTGAAGAGCCTGAACCTGAAACTGAATATGAGTTCATACCCATTGAATCTAAAATTTGAAAAATTTCAACAAAACTATTATTTTCCCCAATCAAAATAGGTAAAAAGTCGTTTCTCAATTCTATGTTAGAATCTGCGAATGAAATTGTTTTAGGTTTTTTTTGTTCAAAATATTTATTAATCATTGTTTCATTTTCTATCCATTTAGAATACATATCTGTTGAATAGCTACTAAAGTTTGGGACAATTAAAAAAAAATTTAAACTGGGTGGAGACTTAATAAGATTTATAGTTTCCCCTCTACCAGTTAAAATTGCTGATCTAGAAAAAAGAAATAATGGAACATCTGAACCAATTTCGCATGCAATTTTGTATAAATCTTCAAATCTATCTAAATTAAATATTTTTGATAGCCCAATTAAAATCGATGCAGCATTACTACTACCGCCTCCTAATCCGGAACCTAGAGGTATTTTTTTATCTATAAATATTTTTATGTTACTTTTGATATTAAAAAATTCGAGGAATTTATTAGCAGCTATATAAGCAAGATTGTCACTTTCTTTGATTTTTTTATTGGTACATTCGACCTCAACACCATCTACAGTATCATCGAGTCTAATTTTTATAACATCAAATAGATCAATTATCTGAATATTAGATTCAATTTCATGAAAATTATCAATACGTTTGCTCTTAATTCTTAAAGATAAATTTAATTTTGCTGGAGATAAAATACTAATATTTTTCATACACTGATATAATATAATTCATAATTTAAATTATTTATGAAAAATATTAAAAATTCTAAAGCAGTATTCGAACAAGCCATGAGGTATATGCCTGGTGGTGTTAATAGTCCTGTTAGATCATTTAGTGCAGTAAAAGAAGCACCAAGGTTTATTAAAAGATCATTTGGTGCATATTTGGAAGATATAGATGGAAATATATATATTGATTATATTTCATCTTTTGGACCATTAATTTTTGGACACGCAAGGAATGAAATATTAACTGCTGCCAAAGAAGCTTTAGACTTTGGTACTACATATGGAGCTTGCCATATGAAAGAAGTGAAATTAGCAAAGATAATTTCCAAATTGATGCCTTCAATGGAAATGCTTAGACTTACAAGTTCAGGGACAGAAGCAACTATGAGTGCAATAAGAGCAGCGAGAGGTTTCACAGAAAAAGATAAAATTATCAAACTCGAAGGGTGCTATCATGGACATATAGATCATTTATTAGTTTCTGCGGGTTCAGGTGCTTCAACCTTTGGTGAACCATTTTCGAAAGGGGTGCCAAAAGATTTCATTAAAAATACATTAATAACTAATTACAACGACTTGGATGGTTTGAAAAAAATAATAATGGAAAATAAAAATCAAATTGCCGCTTTAATTATGGAACCTATTCCAGCAAATATGGGGCTAATACTTCCTAAAAAAAATTATCTTAATAAAGTTAGAGAAATTTGTTCAGAAAATAAAATTATTTTAATCTTTGATGAAGTAATTACTGGTTTCAGAGCATCTATAGGTGGGGCGGAAGAGCTAACGGGTATAAAACCTGACATGTCATGCATAGGAAAAATAATTGGTGGCGGATTCCCTATTGGTGCATTTGGTGGTCGTGAGGAAATAATGAATCAAGTTTCCCCCCTAGGAGGAGTTTATCATGCTGGTACACTCTCAGGAAACCCAATAGCCGTTTCTGCTGGGCTCGAAACAATGAGATTGCTAATACATGAAAAAGAAAATTTATATAAAAAAATTAAGAATAAAGCTGTTAAGTTAAAAGAAAATATTGAATCTGAGATAAATAATATTTCAATTAATCAGCTTGGTTCAATGCTTACAATTTTTTTTAATGAGAAAAAACCTGAAAACTTTGAAGATGTTAAGAAATGTAATTTTAAAAAATTTACAAAATTTTTTCAAAATATAGTTAATAAAGGTATTATGTTTCCACCATCACAATTTGAGACTGTTTTTATATCATCAGCTCATTCGGATGAGGATATAAAAAAAACATCTGATATTTGTGTGGAAGCGATTATGTCTCTGGAGAATAAAAATAAATAATAGTTGGTTTAAATTTTTTATTATAGGAACTGAGTTAGCAGGTACAATCTTAGCTGGTTTATTTATTGGGGATTTAATAGATAAAAAACTTGATACTAATCAAACTTTTACTATTGTAGGGATTGTTTTAGGAACTTTGGCTGGTTTCGTTATTATGATAAAAATATTAAAGAAGTTTGGTAAATAAATAATATGAGAAAATTTATTTTAACTAGTTCAATTTTTTTATTTGTCCTTTTTTCCTTGTCTTACCTTATTAAAATTAATATTTTAAGTTCAATTTTTTATGGATCTGTAGTTTCATTCTTAAATTGTATAGGGATTAATTTAGTAACAAAAATGTTTTTAAATAGGAAAAAAGGGAAAATACTTGTTTTTTTAAGCTCTTTATTAAAAATAGCTCTGATAGCTTCTGTCACTATAATATTGGTTGAGTATTTATCTTTGGACTTGATTGGATTTTTAAGCGGTTTTAGTGTAATTTTAATTGTGTTTATTCTACTAATACAAGGTAAATAGGTTATGGGTGCAGCTTTAGAACATGCTCAATGGACTGAGCTAATTGGTGTAAATGAATATGATCACGTAATAGGATCTTTAATTGTAATTATGTTCCTATTACTTGTTTCTCTAAAAGTTAGATCTAAGTCGACAGGAGAAAAATCTTTAGTGCCTAGTCAGAAATTTGGTTTGACGAACCTATTTGAATTTTTAACTTTAGATTTCCTATTAAAATTATTAACTGATATTTTTGGAAGTGAAGAAAAAGCAAAAAAACTTCTTCCTCTTTTAGGCGGTTCTTTCTTTTTTATCTTTTTTTCTAATTTACTGGGAGTTTTTCCTGGTTTTTATCCTGCAACACAAAATCTAAACTCAACTCTTGCTTGTGCATCAGTAATATTTATTACATATAATTATATGGGCTTTAAAGAGCATGGTGTTGGATATTTAAAACATTTTATGGGTCCAATAATATATTTAGCACCTTTAATGATTATAATTGAAGTTGTTAGTCATTTGGTCCGACCTGCTTCTCTGTCTTTAAGGCTATTTTGGAATATGTTTGGTGACCACCTAGTTTTACAAATTTTTTCCAATCTCACACCTTATATTGTCCCTGCTATATTTATTGGATTAGGTGTTTTTGTTTCTTTTTTACAAGCTTTTATATTTACAATATTATCAAGTATATACATTTCGCTCTCGACGAGCCACGATCATTAATGTTTTTTAAAGGAGGATTATAATGAGAAAGATTTCACTTTTTACTTTTTCAACACTAGCAATCATGCTTCTATTATCTCCAGAAGTCTATGCTGCAGCAAGTGGTGAAGCTGTATCAGGTTTAGCACTAGGCGCTGGACTTGGTATTGGATTGGCAGCAGCTGGTGGCGCCATAGGACAAGGTAAAACTATGGATGCAGCTTTGAATGCTATTGGTAGAAATCCTGGAGCCGCTGGACAGATTCAAACCCCTATGATTATTGGTTTGGCTTTGATTGAGTCTCTAGTTATTTATGCATTAGCTATAACCTTTTTACTGCAAAGTAAAATCTAAAATTAAAGGGGGGTAATTAATTTTTACCTCCCTTATTTTGAATATTTAGACGTATATAATGATACTTTTCCTATTGATTCTCTTTTTTTAATAGAATCAAATGCATTCATAAAATTTTCTATATCATATAATTTAGGTTGTGAGATTTTTATTAATTTTTTATCGTAAAAATCATTAATCATAGATATAGAATTAAGATTAAAACTTTTGTTCCCTTTTGCAAAAGGTCCCCAAAAAACACCAACAATTGAAATATTTTTTAGTAATACTAAATTTGCGGGAATTTCAGCTATTTTCCCTGAAGCAAAACCCATAGGAACAATTGATCCCTCCCATTTTAAAAAACTTAATGAATCTAAAGTATCTTTGCCTCCAATATTATC
>CEPA01051056.1_pt1 | contig 29770 bp, 23 predicted proteins | sample 356241 | NCBI WGS metagenome assembly CEPA01 (sample SAMEA2620542, study PRJEB7988) | marine metagenome | biome: marine biome (ENVO:00000447); feature: surface water layer (ENVO:00002042); material: "saline water (ENVO:00002010), including plankton (ENVO:xxxxxxxx)" | depth 5 m
TCATTTACAAGGACTAATGGAACAAAAATATATTCTAGTAGAATTTTTAAAAAATACAATGAAACGATTGACATAGAAGCTCCAAACAAACCTTGTATAATGCCTTCGATTAAAAATGGAACTCTAATAAATAAATTGGTAGCACCTAATAAACTTAAGATATTTATACTTTCTTTTTTTGAATGAATCATTAATCTTGTTGTATTTGACACTAAAATGATTGATATCACTACAATTGCAATGCCAATTATTGAGAATGTTGTCATTAGTTTATTAATAATATTTTCAAATCGAATTAAAATTTCCTGGTCATATTTAACAATATCAACTGTATTTATTTTTTTTAGATTTTCAGAGATTATCAATAGTGAATCAAGGTTTCGATTATTTTGAGAAATATTAAATTCAGCACTGTATGGTAGTGGATTTTCACCTAATAAATCTTCAATATTTGAACTAAAGTATGTTTTGAATTTTTTAGCTGATTTCTTTTTATTTATAAACTCACCATTTTTAATTGATGGTAGTGATAAAATTTCATTAAAAGACTTTTCAGCATTTTCCAGCGATGTTGATTCATTAAAAAAAACATTTAATTCATAATCTTTTGTCACTGTATCTGTATATGTTATAAAAAGGAAGTAGCTAAAAAAGGATATAGTGATGACAAATAATGAGATTCCAATAGTAATACAAGATAATAATGCAGGAGTCCATGCATAAAAGAAACCTCTAAAACTTTCAGCTATTATAAATTTAATTTTAGATATCATGAGTAATCTGTTTACCTTGATCTATTTCAATAAATCGCTTTTGTCGAGGTCTAATTAAAGGGAAATTATGTGTTGACATTAAAATTGCAGTACCCACAGAATTTGAAAGTTCTTCAAGTAAATCTATTATTTCATCTGCGACGATTGGGTCAAGATTACCTGTTGGCTCATCTGCTAAAATCAAATCTGGTGATTTAACTAATGCTCTTGCTATTGATACTCTTTGCCTTTCTCCTCCGCTCAATTTACTAGGTTGACTATTATATTTATCTAATATGCCAACTCTTTCAAGCATCTCAGAGACTTTTTTCTTAATAAAATTACTCTTTTGCCCAGCTATTTGTAAGGGAAGTGCAACATTATCATAAACAGTTCGGTCTTCAAGCAACTTATAGTCTTGGAAAATCATACCTATATTTCTTCTTAATTTAGGAACTTGACGTTTTCTTATTTTTGAAAGATTTCTACCATTATATAAAATTTTACCTTTATTTATAAAAACATCCATATAAATACTTCTTAATATCGTAGATTTACCTGAACCAGTGGGGCCCATCAAGAAAACAAATTCACTTTTACCTAATTCAAATGATATATCAAATATCCCAACACCATTTTTATATGTCGCTGATACATTATCAAATACTATTATTTTATTTGATGAGTTTTTCATTATAGGGTCAAATAAATAAAGGTTATATACAAAATAAACAAAAGGGACCCATGATTACGATTCATTTTATCATTTAAAAGTAAAAATAAAAGTAAAAGTAGTGCAGATATGACCATAAAGATAAATGGATAAAAAATACCTAAAAAAGTAACATAGATATCACTAATTATTAGTGAACTTCCTAAAACTAGAAAAATATTAATTATATTTGATCCAATTATATTTCCAATAACAAAATTGGGCTCACCTTTTCTAACTGCTACAATTGAAGTTACAAGCTCAGGAACACTAGTACCAAATGCAACTAAAGAAACTGAGATAACTAACTTAGGGACATTGAAAAAGCTAGCAATTTGAATTGATGAATTTATAAAAAGATGTGATCCATAACCCAAAACTATAGAACCCGTAATAATATATAATATATAAAGAAAATTAAAATCTTCATTTGGTAAACTTGCGTCTAAATCATTGTCCTTCGTGCTTTTAAATTGACTTATCATATAAATGCAAAATAAAATTAACAATACGGAGCCAGCTATATAATCTAGCTGTTGATTCAAAATCATTATCATCAAACAAAATGTTGCAATTAAAAGGTATATTGAGCCTTGTTTTAAGGATGGAAAATTAATGTCTATAGGCTTGATAATGACAATGAGACCTAGTACTAAAAGAATATTAGCAATATTTGATCCTACAATGTTACCCAAAACTATTGCCCCTTCACCTCTTAAGATTGCTATAATACTTACAACCAGTTCAGGCAAACTTGTTCCAAATGCAATTACTGTAAGCCCAATTACGATAGGAGAAATATTTAAACTACGAGCAATTAATGTAGAGTTATCAATAAGTAATGAAGAGCCATAAAAAATTAATACTGAGCCCAATATGAATAAAATGAAATCTATCAATTATATAATCCTTTATAATTAATGTATTTTAGGACTCTTTGGTCTAGTATTCCAGATATTTCATTAGTATGAAATATATTTTTTCTTATAAACGAAGATGATGCATCAACATTAATAAGCTTTGTGTGATTAAAACTCATGTTATTATCTATAATTTGTTCGCCTGGCCTTGAAACTACCTGCAAATTAACTAAATTGAGAATATCTTCATAATCTTTCCATAGATGAAATTTATTAAATTGATCTATTCCTATAATTAAATGAATTTTATAATTAGAGTATTTGCATTTTAAATATTTAATTGTATCAATTGTATATTTTATTTTATTATGAATTTCATAATCTATTATTGATAATTTCTCATTATCTGGAAACATCATTTCAAGCATTTCTTTTCTATGTAAAAATGAAGCGATAGGTGCATCATGTTTTAATGGAGATTTATATGATGGGCAAACAATAAGGATATCTGATTGATCAATGAAATGATTAATTATTTCTTTATGGCCTAAATGAGGAGGATCAAAAGAACCTCCGAAGAAATAAAGATTCATTATAGCCTCACATTATTTATATAATCTTATCTTATTTTTAATCCAAGAACTCGCATCATTATAATGAAATAATATTTCTTCTGCTTCTTTTTTAATAGAATCATCTTGAAATTTATTTTCATTAATTTCATAATATTTTTTGGCATCATCAGTTTTATCTTGGAGCATATAGAAAAAAATTATTGATACCCGTGCTTTATCTGAGAATTGAGTATCATAATAATTTTCAACAACATCATTAAAATATATAATGGCAGAATCATACTCTTTTAGCTTGAGATATAGACGACCTGTTTCATAAACTTTTTGTGCTTTTCTTTCTCTTAATAATTGAAGCATTTCTTCAGTTTCAGCAATGAAAGTTGAATTTGGAAATTCATCAATGAAATATTGGAGCTTCATGAAAGCAAATTCATTATTTTCCTGATCTCTACTGTATGTTGTTGATAAATTAAAATAGCTTTTACAAATTTTAAACTTTACATATTCAACTTTGGCTAAATCAGATGAATATTGCATAAATTTTTCATAACTACTTATTGCTTCATTATATTGCTCAAGTTCAAAATTAGACTCTCCTTGATAAAATCGAGCTTCTACTGCTAACTTTGAACCTCTATCATTTAAAATAATTGAATTAAATTCATCAAGTGAACGAGTATATTTTTTAGATTCAAATAAAGTTATTCCTTTATCCAATTTTTTCATTAATTCATTATCTTGACTTGTGGTATCGATATCTGAATTCAGAGAACAAGAAATAAAAATTGGAATTGTAATATATAAAAAGAGTTTTAAGTTAATCATAGCTTTACTGACAGCCTTACCTGAATACCAATTGGAATATTATACATTTTTTTTTCATAAATAGTTGATGAATTGAGTTTGACATTCCCTCCAAATTTACGTGCTAATATAAAAGCATCCAACATACTTATAAAGTGATTGAAATAGATTGCAGTTAAGGCGGCTTCTCCTATATCTGAAAAACTTTCTGCCTTTTCATATGAATCAATATATTTATTTTTCTTAGGACTTAACGCAATTTGGTAACTTTGATCTGTTATTTCTTCTATAATATTGTCAATATCGCCATCTTCCCAACCTGAAAAAAACTCATTGTATTTTCCAATATTCTCATAAAAATGCTGATCATTATTTATTCTTATATTATGCTGATCATAGATATCGTTCCCATTTTGAATATCATTTATAAGTATTGTATAAATATCGTTAAAATCACTATCAGTGGTTCTTTTTAACTCTCCATTATAGTAAAATTCAACATAATGGCTACTTTCGCCAATTTGAGTATAGTTACCTTGGTCATCTTCCCAAATATACGCATAATCTGTTCCATCAAAGTCATCATAGGTATTTATCCAATTAGCAAAATCCCAATTTTGATCAGCAAAAGCTTTATACATTTTTTTTTGATCATTATGCTTATTTTTAAAATTCAAATGCATGCCTAAAGAAATAACTTCAATACCAAAAAAAATAAAAGCTTTATTTCTTTGATTAAGAATATTTGTTTTTTTGTATAATTGATATTGGCCCAAGCCTGGTACAAATAACGAAAACATAGGATATTTAATTGGTATAGGGTCTATTATCTCTTGTTTTGGATATTTGTCTGAAAAATATAATCTGTCTTGACTTATACCTTGGCAAATTAAAAAAGAGCTTAAAAGTATTGATATAATAATAATCATTCCATGAACTCAAACAAAAATTTAACATAATGCTTATTTGATCCATCATTAGTAAATGGCCTATGAACCTGATAAGATAGCGCAAAGGGAAAAGAATAAAAAGAGGAGCCATTTAGCCTGAACTCAATACCATTTGAATGATAAAATGTTCCACACTCTCCTTGACTACACTTTTGAGCAATTCCTGATTGAAAAATATAGTTTATTGATGCGTTTTGAATTATAAAGTTTAAAAAACCATAACTCTGTTCTAAAAAAACAGGTATTCTTATAGCATTTGTAAATAAATACAATTCAGTCCCTGAAATTTTTCTATCATAAAAAGTATACCCGCGCAATCCTGTTAGACCACCTCCAAAATAATAAAAGAAATCATCAATATTTTTATTTGAAACATATCCTAAGTCAAATTTTTGATTTAATGCAATTCGTCTTGATTTAATAATTGAAATATTATTTTTTAAACTAGCATTAAATCTATACGTATCATGATTTGAAAAAACTAAACTAAGTGTACCATAATCTTCACTGACTTCAAACGATGGATCAAATTGATTTCTTTCTAAAGATAAATCAGCCATAATTTCGTATCCATTCTGAGGAATCATATTAAACGCATATCGATAAGAATAATTTTTCAACATATAACCCAATGTAAACTTATGCCCTCTGAAATAGTCATAGGTTAAATCAAATAAGTATGAATTTTGCACCTCATTATTATGAGAGATTTGAGTAAAACCCTGTGAGTGAGCTGTATATTTTGAATAATTATAATTTAAACTAATATTTTGTCCTTTGTAGGATACCTTTGAACCTAAATCAGCTGAAAACATTATATAGGTATCATCAGATTTAAATTGAACATTATCATACACTTCACCACCTATTGATGTCGGACTATCCTCCCTACTTAGATTTCTGGTAACCCAATAAAAGTTTGCATATAATGTTGGATAGTATTTTTTTAGTTCAAATAACAAAAAAACATCAAGGTCTTTTACTGAATTTCTAGAGGCCCCACCAAATAAAAAGTATTTACTTAAAGGATCAGTGGCATAAAAATAAAAACCAGGCTTGATCGTTCCATAATCATATAAAATTCTTGGAAAAATAAAGGGTTTAGACAATTCTTGGTCATATTTTTCTTCTTTCCACTGATTATTTCCAAATGTAAAATTTTTCATACTATTTAGAGCAAAGATAGAATAATTAGGCTCTAAAGATGTATCGCTTTTGGATAGATTGATAATTGCAATTTTATACTTACCATTATCATACAAGCTATATAAAACTTTATCTTCCAATAATGATGGCATAAAAGCGCCTCCAGATACATCAGTAATGGATGATTGTTGATTTCCATTTGATACATATAAATTATAAATTCCATTTAAATCAGATGAATAAACCAATACACTATCATTAAAAGAAGGATCTCTTTCATCCCATATATCTTGACTATTAGCCTTGAGACTTTTATCTTCATAATTTAAAAGATATAAGTCTCTTCCATGGTCACGATCTAATACATCAAAAATAATATCCATTTTTTTATAGCATAATGAAAATATTTTCTCACCATTACTTAAATTTGTTATCTGTTTGAAGTCAATAGAATCTAGGGAATCAGGATTAAAATCTGCTTCATATATATTTGAGGTTCCATCTAATATCCCTACTGCTGCAATTTTATTACCAGCTTCATTAATTATTGGAGATGTTAATCGCATATCAACTGAAAGCCTTATAGGCTTATTTTTTTTCCCAATAGTTTTATTAGCATATAAATCATAAAACCTTGATCCTTGTTTATTAGGTTTAGATCTTTTGCTATACACTAAGGTTGAATCATTAATCCAAGCTGGAGCGGAGAAAACACCTGAATCTATTTTCTTTGATGAGGAATCAGAAAAATTATAAACGTATAAATCTGTTTGCCCAAAGTAATCTTTTTCTGAATTAGATAAATATGCAAATTGATCATTTTCCGGTGACCATGTAGGATGAATATTTACTGTTCCATCATCAATAAGAATATTGCCTGTAACATTATCTCTTCCTTTAAATGATTTATAATTATTTGAAGTTGAATCATACCAATCAGAGTATATTTGATCAATAGTTATATCTGTAGCTTTTTTAACTGCACTTGCAAATGAATAGTTGATCGGACTAGAGATTGCATCAGTAATTGTTTTAAATATTGAATAACCAAATCGATCAGTTAAGTATGAAGCTATTGAATATCCTTGGTTATATATTTTTTCATTACCAATTCCTTTTTTACCGAAACTACTTATCTGATCTATTGAAAATACTTTATCATTAATAAATGAATCTCTTAAAATCATATCTCTATGCGTATCCCAAATATCATAATTTGCATTATTAAACATATGCTGAGCCACTCCTTCAGCAAACCATGGAGGAATAGTTATAGATGGGATTGCATATGATGTTATAGCATTTGGGTATCCATATAAAACATCTTTACGTTTTTCATCTTCATACCCCATTGATTGCAAATACATAGCAGGAAAATGACGATCATATTTTAATGATGCTCCAAGTTGTATAATATGAACAAATTCATGAGTAATAACATTTTTTATCCAATCATGACTACCCCTTAAATCAAAATCTAGTGGATTTGACCAAATCTCAATTTTATTATCGAAAAAAAATGCTGAGCCATTAGAAAAATCATCTGTATCACGAATTATAATATGAGTTTTACCATCTGGATAAAAATCATATAAATTGGTGATAGGCAAATAAACAAACTCTGCAATTTCTAATGCAGCTACAGCTGTTCTCTTTGTTCCATTGTGATAGTGCACTAGAAAGTGCTCAGATTCAAGAGTATTCCAATCTAGTTCAGGATGGTTTACATTTGAGAGAATAAATGAAAATAGAGTAAATATAAATACAATTTGGATTAACTTATTCATCAAGCACTAAAACCTTAATAATCTTAGAATCTTTCTGCTCATTGTTTAAGAATGAAGTTAAATTAGCAATATAAACTCCAGGATTATATAAACTAACATCTAAATTAATTTCATTATATTGATTCTCATGAATTGAATGAAGATTTATATCTTCAATAAGAAATCCTGAAGAAGTATAAATTTTTAATTTTGCACTACTTGCTGAATTTAAAAAGTATCTAAAAGTAGTATAATCAGTTGTAGGGTTAGGATAGTTATAAAATTCAGATATAGTAGTTTTTGTCTCTGCATCAACTTGATTGTGAATTGAAAGAGGATTGACATGAGGCAGATTATTTGATAGACCACCAGGATTTAACCAATAACCATTGAAAATATCTCTTTGATTAAAAAGTAGGCTCCTATTGCCATCAACTAAGTTAATATAGTTTCCCCAATTAGGCACCAAATGTAAAGGTGTAATTGAATCAGAAGGAATTGAATTTACAATAATACCATTATTTGATAAAATATGAATCAACTCACCTTCTCTAACTATAATTTCAGGAAAAATATCATCAACGATATCAGCAATTATTATATTTTCAAAAAAATTTCCTTTTATGGGGAAATTATTACAACCAATTCCATTAGCTTCATAACATTCAATAGATTCGTTATCAATTAAGATTAATAGCTCATCAAAACCATCTAAATCTATATCACCGACCGCAACTTTATGATAGAACCAATCCTCATTCCAACTTGGATAACTTATTGTAGATCCTGTATTATCAAAATAGCCTTTTGGAATATAATTATTAAGACTTACACAATCATTTTCAGTGAAATCATAGTAAAAATCATCTAAGCATGATTGTATATTGAATTCATCATCAATAACTGAAAAATAATTTTCTTCAAAAAGACTTTCTAAGCCAGTAGGAATGGTTGCATTAGAAAATACTCTTTGAAATTCACCTGCATCATGATTATTAATAATAATATATCCTGAGTTATCATACACCCCTGAACCTACCACCTCAAAATTAAGAGAATCTGAAATCATTTCTGGAATGAATAGATCTTGCTCAAAGAGTGGGTAAAATTCTATTCTGGAGGAGTTATTTGTATATTTTATATCATAAAGATTAATGTAAGATCTTACACCTAAATTATTTCTTGATGATGGTAAGGTATTTGAATTAAAACTCAATCTATTTTGTGTTGGATTAACAAAAAAATAAGCTTCATTATCAGGGAACCATAAATCCCACTTCCATCCTAAGCTAGGATTAGCAATCGGATAAAGGTAATTTTCAGATCCAATATCTTGCGCTCCATCAGCTTCAATAATTTTAACGGTTCTCTGGTTTAAGTTATCATTTAGATTTTCTAAATTTGATTCATCAATATGCCAAATTGCAAGACCACTTGCAGGTAAACCGTAATCATAGTTATTTGAGCATATAATTACATTCGTTTCATTATCTACTGTTAAATGAAAGTTTTCATTACATTCTGTATCATATGAGATAACTCCATCTATTAATAATAATTTGTCAAATATTGATACAGCAGAGTCAGGTAATAATATGCCATTTAAACTATCTGCATATTGAATGTCTTCAAATGATAAATTATCTATAATTTTATTATCAATATTCTCAACAAGATAGTATTCTGAATTTGAAATGTTTAATCTAAATAATGTACTATCATTTTGATTTCCAAAACCTGAATATCTCTTATTGATTGATATATGAGAGTTATTTGAAAAATCATTTATAATTGCTTGATTCCAACCAGCTTGTATTCTTGACCATGGATTAGGTGGTGCAGGGATAACTCCTCTCAAATTAAAAGAACCGACGTCCATTAATCCAAATTGTCCAATTCCAGTTTGTCCACTATTTCTATTAAACATTTCAGAAAGGCCAAATTCATAACCTAATAAGTAAGAAAAAAGACCAGTCATACCAATTTGAGCATCACATAAAAAATTTTCTGAACATCCATAAATATCTTCAATCGTTTCATAATATATAAGATTTAATCCTTCTGGAAGTAAAATCCCTTTATCAATATTATTTTGTTTCATCCATGAAGATTCTGGAACCAACCCAAGCATAGTTTCCTCAATATATCCACTTCTAATATCATAATTAGCTGGATCAAGATAACCCTCAAATGTATAGTCTTCTCCAACACCTGCGTGGAACATTACTATAAGAATATCATTAATTTGTTTGCCTGTAGAATTAATATGATCTTCAATTTCATCTTTTGCTAATTCTAGACCATCTGAATAAAGTAATGCTATACTCTGCTCTGGTTCATTATAATTTGATAATTCAGAGTATTCAGCCATTTTTCTATCTAATTGATAAACACTATCAATAACATGATATTCAAAAGAAAAAATATTATTATAGGAAGTATTTAAATAATAATTTTTTACGGCTTCTATTTGACTTTCAAAATATGAACTATTGTGAGGGGGTGGATCAATTAAAAAACCTGAACATCTTGAATCTTGACTATTAAAACAATTTACCAGTGAATCTATATTTGAATGTTTGAGAAAAGTACCATTTCCAGTAGTTCTAGGATCATCTACTATTTCATGTTCAAATTCAACCATTATCCCAATTATGTATACTGAATTACTTTGTCTTTCAATATCAGTTGAATTTAGAGTTGGTAACAGGTTTGACGAAAAAACTATACCCGAACTTATTATTGATAAAAGTATATATATAAACTTAGAGTTCAATTTGAGTTAGATCCATACTAATTGAGAAGAACATTGTATTAGCTCTCGCATGTCCTTCATCTCCAGCTGTATATCCAAAATCAAATGCGTATTGACCAAATTTAATTCCTGCCCCAAAAGTAGGATTCATTATTTTACCTTCTCGATCATGTATATATCCTGCCCTAAGAACAAAATTATCAGTATACCAATATTCAAGTCCAACATTAGCTATCAATTCTTTTAGTTCGTCAGAAAATGAGTAGTCATCTTTTGATCCTACCTCTTTTTTACCATTTTGATTATTTTTAGAGTAACCTCTATCAAATCCACCATTTTGATTAATATCAACCCATGGTTCTGCCGAAGTATGAGAAGCATCACCATTCCAATCAACAAAAGATTCACCCTCATTGTAGACTTTATCACCGGGATTTATTGCTACTATATCTTGACCATCAGTTTCGACTAATACCATAGCTCCTGGGCTTGAATTATAATAAATCCAATATTGATTATTACCTTGACTGTTACCAATTAACATATGGTTGTAATCTTCAATATCCAATGAATATCCTTCAAAAATCATATTACCTTGATCATCATAAAAAGGTTCACCAACATCCCATTGATTGTTAGAATTTAAATCTGAAAAATTTCCACCAGGCATACTTTGAATTTGAACAAAGCCACTGCCTTCATCATAAAAAGGTTCTGCGGGATTCCAAATTCCATCTGAGTTGAGATCATTAAACTCATCAGCCTGATCTAAAAAATTAAGATCCGTGAACCAATTGTATCCATTATAGTAATATCCACTTTGACTACAAATGCCTGCATTGCAACCAGATGGATTAAATAGTGGGTCATCAAGATCTTGAGTATATCCAGGAATAGTAAGATTTTGATCAACATATTCAAGGCCGTCATTAAAAGCTCTAAATCCACCATTAACTTGGTCGTATCCTCCAATCATTCTATCACCATCATAATCTCTGTTGTATTTGTAATACCAATCATCAAGCCAGCATGTTACAAGAGCTTTATACCATGGGTCAGAGTAGCCCTCTTCTTTAGTTCCTAAATCAATTATACCATCATTATCCCAATCCATTGAAGCATATTTTGCTACAAGAAGTCTATTTATGTCAAAAATTAAACCTACTTTATTATAATCATTTATAATAAACTGTTTATAAAGACCAAGTCTTAAATTCGTAGGAGCAGGATCTGCTTGTTCATTATCTATAAAATCAATTTCTTGACCAATATTAGATATAGACATCCCAAAGTTAAAGATTCCATCTTCAGGCTTTGAGAATTGTTTTAAATAGCCTAGATCAAAAGCAAAATCAGTTGAATATGGCTTACCACTTTCTGAACCAGTTGCTGTATTTGCTAGCTTTTGGTGAAAAACTTTAAAGTTTAAACCTATTGAAGAAGATGATGTTAATTTTGCTCCATAGCTTGCTGATGCAGCCCACATCATACTTTTAAATGTTTCAGTTGGATTACCAAACTCATCCATTCCTTGCTGTTCACCTAAATTTAAATAAATTAAGTGTCCACCAACAGTACCATAACCAATAGGTTGCTTGAAGGCTAAAAACTCATAATATAAATCATCCGCAAGATTAGGAAGCCAGTTAACATGCATGCCTGAGAATCCTGATCTATCTTGAAAACCTAAGCCTGCTGGATTATAGTATGAAGCATAAGAGTCGTCTACCTTAGCAACTTGAGCTTCTCCTGTACCTGCAGCTGATGCTCCTGGAGCTATTAATAAGAAAATAGCACCCGCTTCTCCCACTGCAAAAACATGTGATAATAATAATAATAATGATATAATTTTATTTTTCATCTTAACCTCTTTAAAAAAAAACCGAGCATAATAGTAATCGCCCGGTTAGTTATAAGCAATTATTAATGGATATAAATATAAAAAAACAAACTATGTAAAAATTAATATCCTATAACAATTCTACCTATATATATCTCCTTGTAAATCTATTTTATTTTTCTATCATATTCAAATACTAGTCTTAAATTGATAAGTTCCGTTATTTTTTCTTTTTTTCTTCTTTTTTAATATCTTTTTCTGCTTGACGAGTTGCTTTATAATATTTATAAAAGTATTCAGACTTATTATCTTCAAAGTCATCTACCAAATCACTAAACCCTTTAATTAGATTATTAATATTATCAGAAAGCTCAGAAGTAGATAGTAACTTGCCAATACTTCCTTTTCCATTTTCAATATTTTTAACTATCTTATTTAAACTTGCAATTGAACTATTTAAAGCGTTGCCACTCTCATTATAGCTTTTTAATACTTTTTGGCTTTCAATGGTCAACTCATTAATTCCATCAATTGTTGAAATTAGTTTATCCTCAGAAGTTAGTGTTTTTAGGTTTTTACTAGTCGCATTTAAATTTTCAAAAAATTCACTAATGTTTTTTCTATCATCATTAGATATTAAGATGTTTTTCATATCACCCTCAACAATTTCACTAACACCTTTTATGATACTGTCTAACTGAGAGCTTATTGACTCAACGTTAGAAAGGGTTTGTTTGATTTCATCTTTTTTGTTGTCATCTAAAATAGCTCGAAGGTTTCTAGAAAACGCTGCCAAATCATTTGTAATTGGCTGAATATCTGGGATAGCATCTCCCAAACCAACTTCTCTTTTGCCATCAATTACTTCACCATTGGATATACTACTTTTAGTATTTACTCCTGGTTTTATTGAAATAAACCTTGCGCCCATCAAACCATCACTTTTTACTTCAATTTGAGAATCAATTGGTATATTAAATGCAAAACTCTGATCAATTCCTACTTCAACGGCAACCCTACTACCCATTATCCTCGTTGCTCTAACTTTTCCAATCCTTTTTCCAAGCATATTAACATCATCGCCTTCATTTAAACCTTGTACATTATCAAACATTACAGTAAAAGCGACACTTGGCTGGTTTAGTGAAATATCTTGAAGATACATCAAACCAAATACAAAAATTACAAACGAAGTTGTAATTGTTAGTCCAATCCAAAACAATCTTGATAATTTCATATTATTACCTATTTATCCTTTATAAGTACTATCACCATTCAAGAACGCCACAACAGTAGGGTCATTACTATTTAAAAAAGTATCGGTAGTTCCATCAAATTGTATTTTTCCATTGTGCAACATTATTACCCTTTCTGATGCATCTCTAACTGTCTTCATCTCGTGAGTAACTACAACTGAAGTCACATTACCATTACTATGAAAATTATTTATCAACCTATTTATGCTATCTGTCATAATAGGATCAAGGCCAGTTGTAGGCTCATCATATAACATATATTCAGGATTTAAAGCTATTGCTCTTGCTATGCCAACTCGTTTTTTCATTCCACCTGATAGTTCTGATGGCATTTTATCCTGAGTATTTTCCATATTGACTTCTAATAAACTATTAGAAATTCTTTCATTTATTTCAAATCTATCACAATTTGTTAACTTCTGCAAAGCTAAACCTATATTTTCTCCAACTGTCATTGAATCAAACAATGCACCAAATTGAAAGACCATACCAAATTTTGAACGTAATTTTTGAAGTTTTTTAAAAGAAATTTTATTGATATCTTGATCATCTATAGTTATGGAGCCGTTATCTGGTCGAAGTAGGCCTATAATAGTCTTTAGAAGAACGCTTTTCCCAATTCCACTTTGACCTATAATTGCAATTTTATCACCATGATTGATTGTAAATGACAAATTATCCAAAATAACTTTATCACTGAAAGATTTAGAAATATTATTAATAGATATCATAAAAGTATTGCAGCTAATAAATAGTTTAGTATTACAATAGTTATGCAGGAGACTACTACAGTTTGTGTTGTTGATTTACCAACACCTTCTGCGCCACCAGTTGTATAATAACCAAAATAACATGCAATTGACGTAATTGCTATACCAAAAGAAAATGCTTTGATAACGCCAAATATTGCATACCAAGGAACAAACCAATCTCTTAAACCATATACATAATCATAAGAGGATATACCTATTGAGGTCGTAGCAGCAAAAAATCCTCCCAGCAATCCAAATAAGTCTGCAATAACAACCATAACTGGAAACATTATTGCTCCAGATATTAATCGAGGCATAATAAGAAATGATACTGGATCAAAAGATAGTGTTTCAAGAGCATCTATTTGCTCACTAACACGCATAGTACCAATTTCTGCCGCAATACTAGCGCCTACCCTTCCAGTCATTACTAATGCTGTAATCATTGGACTCAATTCCATTAAAACTGAAACGCAAACTATTCCACCTACATAAGAGTCAGGAATGAAACCTGACTCCAACTGGTAAGCTGTTTGTACAGATGTTACCATCCCCGAGAATAAACCGGTAACTACAACAATTGGCAGAGCAGATATGCCAAGTTTCATCATATGTTCTGGTAAAAATCCTATATATAAATGCCAAGTTGTAAAGGATCTTAAAGTCTTACTCATTAAGTCAAAGTATCTACCTATATGCTCAAATAAGGATATTATATATGTAAAAGGCTGTAGGATTATATTTTTCATTTAATTAGATAAATCATCAATTTGAGATTTAAACTCGCCTAAATCTTCAAATTCTCTATATACTGAAGCAAACCTAATAAAAGCAACTTTGTCAATATTTTTAAGCTCATTCATTACAAACTCTCCTATTTGCCTCGATGATATTTCAACATTATTGAAATTATTTACCATTTCTTCAATCTTCATCATTGATTCTTGGATAACTTTTTCAGAGATAGGTCTTTTAGTGCATGAAATGCGAATACTATTTTCTAGCTTAATTCTATCATATTCTTGCCTTACCCCATTTTTCTTAATTATAATCTTTTTAGCAAAAACATATTCATAGGTTGTAAACCTAAAACTACAGGATTCACAAACTCTTCTTCTTCTTATTGTATAACCTTTTTCTGTAACTCTTGAATCGATAACTCTAGTCCTCATGCTATCACATTTAGAGCATTTCATGTTCGCATTCCTTATGTAGTGGAAAATTTGATGTCAATTCTTTCACTTCAATTGCAATTTTATCAAGCATAGCATCATCATCTATATTTCGTATGGCTTTATCAATCATTACAGAAATTAAATTCATCTCGGTCTCTTTCATGCCTCTTGTAGTAAGCGCTGGTGTTCCAATTCTTATGCCGCTAGTGACAAGTGGACTCTTTTTATCAAATGGAACCATATTTTTATTAGTCGTGATGCCAGCCCTTTCTAGTCTCCTCTCAACATATTTACCAGTTAGATTTTTATTAGTTAAATCAATTAGAACAATGTGTGTATCAGTTCCACCAGAAATTATTTTATAATCAAGCTCAATTAATTTTGATGAAATAAACTTGGCATTACTAACTACTTGTTCGCAATAGTCTTTAAATGATGAGTCTAAGGCCTCTTTAAATGCAACTGCTTTAGCGCATATAATATGCATTAGAGGACCTCCTTGAATTCCTGGCATTACATTTGTATCAATTAACTCAGATACCATTTTTGTTCGTCCACTTTTAGGGGCTACAATCCCCCATTTATTTTCAAAGTCTGCGCCCATTAAGATTATTCCTCCTCTAGGGCCTCTTAGTGTTTTATGAGTTGTAGATGTAACAACGTCACAATATGGCCATGGCGAAGGATGCACTCCGGATGCAATTAATCCCGATGGGTGTGCCACATCTGCCATTAAATATGCATTTATAGATTTTGCGATTTCACTAAATTGCTCAAACTCAATAAACCGAGGGTAAGCTGACCCTCCACATATAATAAGTTTTGGCTTATGATCTTTCGCTAGTTTACTAATTTGACTAAAATCAACACGTCCAGAGTCTTTATCTACTTGATAAGAAACAAAGTTATAACTTTTACCTGAAAAATTAACTTTGCTACCATGGGTAAGATGGCCTCCATGGGAAAGATCTAGTCCCATAACCGTATCTCCATGTTCTAAAAATGTATGAAATACCGCCATATTAGCCTGAGATCCAGAATGGGGTTGTACATTAGCATATTCACAATTAAATAACTTCTTCAAACGATCTCGTGCAATATCTTCGACTTTATCAACTGTTTCACAACCACCGTAATATCTATTTCCAGGGTAACCTTCTGCATACTTATTTGTTAGAATACTCCCAGCTGCTTCCATTACAGCATCACTTGCAAAATTTTCAGATGCAATCATTTCTAAAGTTGACTTTTGTCTATTATGTTCCGCTTCAATTAGCTTTAAAATTTTGTTATCATTTTCACTTATTTTTTGATATTTCATAATTCTATTTTTTCAATCCTATTTTGATGTCTTCCTCCCTCAAACTCAGTATCTAAAAATTTACTAATGATACTAAACATTTCATCAATAGGTGTAATTCTTGCACCCAATGCAATAATGTTTGCATCATTATGTTTTCTTGACATCTCAGCATGGAATTCAGATGTGCATAATGCTGCTCTAATACCTCTATGTCTATTTGCTGCAATGGAAATACCTATTCCTGAACCACAAATTAGTATACCAAAATCATAATTATTATTTTGTATCTCTTTTGCTACTAACCTTGCATAATCCGGATAATCAACTGAATCATTGCTAAAACAGCCAAAATCTTTTACTAAAAAGTTTTTATTTTCTAAATATGTTATCAAATTATTTTTTTCATCAAATGCTGCATGATCACAACCAATAGCTATTTTCATTTTTTCTTTACCTTTGTTGAAATAAATGAATAACAATCCTTTAAAGAATCTTCTATTTTATCATTTTGACAACTAGGACAGACCTCATTTACTCCTGATGCATATTGTGCCCAATCACTTGGAGTCGTTATATAATAATTGTCTTTTTCAAGTTCATTAACTCTCAATTGAGCATTGTAATTTTTAAGTTCATATGCTTTCTTATAATCTTTTAATGCAATCTCGTAAACAATTTTATCCCAAAAACTAATACTTTGATCCTGACAACTTCTGCCAAGGTAAAAAAGTACTTCTGCCTTTTGAAAAATTGCTTCGCCTTTTCCTTCTTGATTAGGATTAGATTCCGCTGATTCAACAGCTTCCTTTGCCCATTTAAATGCATCTTTAAAGTTAGAGTCTTCGACAAGTATTTTTGATATATTTACAGCATATTTAAAATCACTAGTGACATCATATAATCTTTCATATGTAGAAATAGCTTCAGAGTACTCAAACTCAGTTTCTTGGGCTGCAGCTTTCATTTCCAAAATACCAATATTACTATTATCATAGAATAACATCTCATCAGCATATTCAATAATACTGTACCAATCTTCTTGATCTCTTAAAGCTTTAAGATAAAAAAGTCCATACTGCATATTACTTTTATCAGCTTCCCATCTTTCTAAATCAACTTCTGAAGTTTCAAGGCCTTGGAATTGATAAGCTCTTTTCTTTTCACTGATTGCTTTTTTATATTTTTTTGGTGTAATACAAACATAATCTTCATCTTTATTAATATCAGAATCAGAGCCACAAATTTCAAAATCAAGCCATAAATCTAAAACTTCCACTTGTTCATCGTATCTTTCTTGCTTGCCATACAAAGAGCTTAACTTTTCAAGTGCTCTTTGATTATTTGGATAAAGTTCTGATACTTCTTCAAGATAATAAAGCTGATCGTCGATATTATTTGTTTTTTGAGCAATATAAGCACCTAATTCTAGTAAAACTTCAGTTTCACCATTAATATCCATACCAGCCCTTAAAGCCCAGAATGCACTATCTGCTTTCTCTGTAGATAACTCAATAAAAGATCTTGAAAGGTTATAATAATTAACACGATTTTCAGAAAGGTCGCAATTCAAATCCATCATATACATATTACAATATATACAACGCCTATAATTTTTTTCTTTCCAATAATCAGATTGCCAACTAGAATACTGCATACACTCTTTAGTATCGTCATCAGATAGAATACTTGCTTTAGAGTTTATTTGATTTGATCCTTCTAATCCTGATGAGGTATTTGTTGCACAACTAAACAAAACCATACAAATAAATAATAAATAATAGTTTATTGTCTTCATTTCTGCTATCTCCTAGATCTGGTAAACCATTTTTCACCAATATTGATTGACAAACTTCCTTTTACATAATTTTGTTGTTCAAAATTTGGAGCTGCAATACGGCCAAACTTGACTCCAAAATCAACTAAATGCGAATAGTCATTTAGAGAAACACCTAATCCAACAGTTAAAGCCATATCAGTTCCATCATTTTCTACAAAACTATAATTTCTATAATAACCACCAATTCTAAGGTTTATACTGTTAAAAAAACTAGACCTTGAATTTTCATATCTTTTATATAGGCCTAAATGATATGAGTTTGATTTAGGCTGTTTATTGTTTAAAATACTTATATCTTGTTGATTAAGAGAGAAATTCTCAAATAAATCTTCATAGTGGAGTTCGAATATAATCCCTCTATCATTTAAATTATATTGATACCCAAAGGATATATCATTAATTCTACTAAACATGTGTGAAGGAAAAGATTTAAAGTTAATATCGTCTTTGATATTGTCTGAAAAATCTGGATCATACGTAAGTAAATCATCACCTGAAGTTAACTGAAGAAAGCTATAGTCTTGCAAGAAATATCTATCATATGGATCAGAAATCTCATACAAATCATAATATTTTTTTAAGTTTATAGTTATTGGACCCATCATAGTAAATGACATTCCAAAGCTGTGGTCATTAAGAGTACTATTCAAATCACATTGAATTGAAAATCCTGAAAACTGATTTAAAATTATTTGTGAGGTTGAGTCCTGATCTATATATTCAAAATTTGATTGTTCATTTAAACTAGAAAAAGATGGACTAAGGGTTGAAATTATTATCTTATTTGTTTTTAGTTGATTTCCAAATAATCCATTGAATTTTAAACCAAAAGAAATATTCCTGTTAATCTTGGATGAAAAAGCTGTATATAAATTAGAGATACCACCATAAAAACGATATTCAGATCTTGAATTAAGAGGAGAATCTATAAAGTCTGATATACTTTGACCAATTATATCTCCACTTTCCTCAATTAATTTAATATTAGATCTGGTGTAAGGAGCTAAGCCAATCAATAAAGCTTTATTTTTTGAAACCGGAAAGGAAAATGAAAAAAATGACACATTTATATCTTTATTATTATAGCCATCTATATTTGAGTAAAAGTTAGATGAAAAAGATAATCTTGTTAAATCAGAGCGCCATAATGAAGCTACAGATGTACCGCTGAACTTATTCTTGCGATCTGAAAAAAAATAGCTATCACCCAAGCCGATTTCCATAGCATTAAATCCATGAAATCTTTCTCCCGTACCATGGAGCTCTAGAGAGCTTGCAAAAAGTGGGGATAACTGTATTATGAGTATTGCAATTATCAATTTCATCGTGAGTAGAAAACCTCAAGTTTTGGAGATAAATCTTCATTGTTCTTGTGCATTACTAATCTAGAACGATTATCATAAACTCCATCAATATAAAAAACAATGCTATCTGAAAGACTAAGTTCACCATCTATGTAGTCTTGTATTACACTTGAAAATGGAACTAAAATTTCATCATTACTACTTGCAGAAATGCTCGTTAAAAACTTACTATTATCTCCTATTACTGCCCACAAATTAATTTGATTTTCAAAGAAATTATAGTTAGAATTTTCATGTATAACATTCAATCCAAGGGTAGTATAACTTTCATTTATATGAATCCCAGGATTAGATTCAATAAAATCATTTAGGCCATTAAAAAATAGTGAAAAGCGTATAGCATTTAAATAATCTAGAACTAGAGTGGTATCAGAATTAAAGTCATAGTTAATAAAAGAATTTTCATAATCAGAAATATCATCAATAATTTCATGCTGGTCTATTTTTCTTACGATTTCATCTCTATGAACTAATTCAGTGGATTCAATTACATATGGGGAATGATTAAGCCTAAATTGCAACGCTTTAAAAGGAGTATTTGCTACTAACTCCAAAATAATCTTATTATCATTTATACTTTTTATATCCAAAACTATATCTTTTGAGAAATCTAAATCATTTGATATATCTGACATATTTTGTCCAATTGTATAAGATATAGTCTGAGGAGCAGAATATGATAGCAGATTATCAGTAGTCAATGCTTCAAGACTATCAGGTAGATGATCATACCCCCAATCATAATAAAATTCATTCATAGATTGATTAAAATCATATTGATTGTTGCCCTCAACTCCTTCGCCTTCATCCCATAGGCCATTACCCTCTGTGCCAAGAGGATTACCGGTGCTCCAATTATCATTTGATGGATCAGGATTATCTTCTATGTCAAAATCAATTTCATCTTTATCACAAAACCCATCTGAGCCACAATCAAGCCAATTATCATCATTCGGATCTATATTATAATCATCTAAAATATCACCATCATTACATATACCATCTTCACCGCAATCATATTCACTAGGAAAGATTTCGCCAATATCAAATTTATCATTCCGTTCTGTACCATTTGGATTATAACCTGGCTCATCAATAGTAAACAGAGCATCGAGACCAGTATCTTCAAAAGGTTCTCCAAAATCATATATCTGATTATTTTCTGTATTCAAACCATAAGAATCTATATCATTAATACAGTTGAAACAATTATGCTCTTCTGATTCAGGGACACCATTTCTACCCCAATCATAAAATGGCTCACCTAAATCATAAATACCATTACCCTCTTTTCCTTCACCTTCATCCCAGACACTATTTCCCTCCGTACCAAGAAGATTATCAGCGCTCCAATTATCATTTGATGGATCAGGATTATTTTCTTCATCAAAACCAATTTCATCCTCATCACAAAGTCCATCTGAACCACAATCACGCCAATCGTCATTGCTGGGATCAATTGAAAAATTATCTTCATTGGGATCAGTTCCATCTTGATATTCAGGATTAATTTCATCTAAACATGTTGGATTTCCTTGATCATTTAGACCTCCCTCTTTTTCATCTGAACATCCATCGATTCCAGTATCTGCAATTAATGGAAATTCTTCACCAGGATCATGTTGATTATTCCCTTCAGTCCCTGTATCGTTATAGATAATATATTCTTCTAAAATATCGTTACAAGATTCGGGGTTTGCAATAAAATCACATAGACATTCATTATCAAGACCAGATTCATATATATCTGGGCAGAAATCATAACCTAAATCAACAAATATCTCAGTCTCGGTACTATCAGCAGAAATATTGAAAACACCATTACCCTCCGTCCCATTCGGAGAATTGTCTTGAGCTGGATCACCAGTATCCGCAACTACTATGATACTATCTAAAATAAAATCAATTATTGAAATTGAATCCTCTATTTCACTATTAATATTAATTCCTAGTTCAATTTCATATGTACCAGGATTAAAAATTGAACTAGTTAAAGACAAGTCTTTAAGAAATATGTTCTGGCTATTAATTGAATCAGATAACCCATCTGGCATATTATTTAATAAAAATACCTTTGAATGAGTACTTAGAGTGTCATTAGAAACATAAAAGATATCTTCAAGGCTAGAGTTAAGCAGGGCTGAACTAATGATAAACCTATCTTTATAATCAATAATCTGGTTGAATTCATTATATGAAAAAGAAAGTGATGGTCTGTAAGCATCAGAAATTCCTGAAGAATACTGAGATGATGTGAATTCCAAGCATTGAAAATCATGTGAAAGATCAGGTGTATAGGAAATTACAATGAAATATTGTTCATTAGATTCACACCAACTATTATTAAAAGGTAAGTCTAACCTTATAGTATAATCCTCAATTTCAACATAAGAATCATCAAAGGATATCATATTTGATGGCAAGCTAATATTTGTATAAAGAGGTAGACTATCTTCATCCCAATTATCAATTACTCCAAAACCTCCCGAAAAATTTAATGCAGTATTATCAAATAGGACTAGACTATCTTCATTAATTAATTCATCAAAAGATCTTAGAATAATTTTCAAACTATCTAAAGAATGAATAGTTGAATCTGAAAGAGAAACTGAATCAATCATACAGTATTTACTCGATGCCAAAACCTCAGCATCAATTCTTAAAACTATTTTACTATTAACTTCTCCAATATTACCTGAATATAGGCGATAGCTATTTCCAACTCCTGAATGATAATCTTGAAATGTATAGGATTGTGATGGCATGATGTCGAAAGATTGCATGAAAAATGAATTACTATCTGCGAATGAATTATCTACTGAAACAGGATCATTTTCACATGATAAAATAAATAGCAAAGAAATCATTAATAATAATTGATTTATTTTAGTTTTTAAGCTAAACATATTTCTACAACTATATTTTCCTAAGTAGTGTTTCAATTTTTTTTGAAACATCAGACCATTTTGATTTTTCAGGAACTGTTAAATACATAGTCTTTGTTTTTTTATGTGCATTAAAAAGCTTTTTATGTTTTTTGAATTGTTTTGAAAGATTTTTTTTCTCATCATCAACAATAACTAAATAATCACTATGCAAAATTGCTTGCTCAAGATTATCTATTTCAGATGATCCTCCATCAAGTCCTACATATTTATATGATTCATTAGAATATACTCTATTTTCATCTATACTATGAAGGAAGAATACGGTTTTAATATTCTTGTAGTACTCATCATTCTTATAAATCTTTTTTAACAATATAGGTAGCATGGACATTTGCCAATCATTGCATACAATAATATCGGGTTGCCAAAATAATCTTTTTATTGTTTCCAAAGCTACTTTACAAAAAAATGAAAATTTCAAATCATTATCTTTATAATATCTTCCATTTTTTGACTTATATAATAGTTCCATTAACGGTTTAAAGTGCTTTTCACTTTCAGTAAAATATATTTGTACTCTTGAGTTTGGTATAAAAGCTGATTTCAGATTAACAGAATCTTCACCAGAATTAAATTCTATTAACATATCTCTTAATCTAATTACTTCTCTGAGAATATATTTTCGTTCGCTTATATATCCATACTTTGGCTGATTAAGTCGAATATCAAAATCTTCAATGTCATGAAGTCTGGAACATACTTTTTGTGAGAACTCTGAAAGAGAATATGTATTAGAAAATGGATCAACTTCAGATGATAGGTAGTATATTTTCTTGGACATTTTATTTGTTTCCTTCAATGTATTTTTTCGATTTACTAATTAGGTCCTGATTATTGGGATATTCTTCAATTATATATTTAAAATGTTTAAAGGCTAAATCATTGTTTCCAAGATTAATAAATGATAGTGCAATCTTATAATCTGCATCAGCAGCCTTATTTCCATCACCTAAACTAGATACTTTTTCATATTCACTTATTGCTAGATTATATTTTTTTTGTAAATAATATATTTGGCCAATCCAAAATTGAGCATTATCAGCCAAAGCATGACTATCCTCATTTTTCACTAAGTCATTAAATGCTTTTAAACTATTGTCATAATTTTTATTCATATAAAGTTCAATAGCTCGATCATAATATTCTTTATAATCAACAATAGTATATGTTGATTCTTGTTGGTCAACTGAATCAAAGTTTTGAGTATTACTAGTTACAATTGAGCTAAGATTAGTCAAGTTATCAATATTTTGATTCAAATCCTCAATCTGAGATTCAATTATAACTAAATCATTTAGCAAATTGAAATATAGACTATCAGAGTAAAAAATTTTATCTTCAATGATATTCAACTTGCTCTGAATACGAATTAATGAATTAATTATATCTTGATCTGAAGATATTGAACCAACTTCTAGTTGACCACTTGTGCTTATTGAATCTCTTAAAGTGTTAATTTTGCTAGTATTTGAATCAATTTTTTCTTTAAGAATTGTAAACCTCTTATCATATTCTGTTAAATTATTATCGTTTGTGATGCTTGATTCTTTATTGGCTAAATATGAATTCTTAATAGATTCTATTTCTTTTTTATTTTCTTGAAGTTGTGATTTTATGTCATCAGAGACCGAAGTGTCCGTAACATAACAACCCAGGGCAGTTAGAATAAAAAGAAGAAGGCATTTATTTCGTATAAAAAGAAAATGTCCCATTATAATAATTTACAAAATTTTTAATATAAAAAGAATCTAATTAAAGATCGTTATTTATAATATTGTTAATAATCGCAATCATAATAAAACATGATAGCATAAAAGAGCCACCATAACTTATGAATGGAAATGGTAATCCAATTACTGGAAACAATCCTGAGACCATACTCATATTAATAATAATATGAAAAAATAGAATTGAACAAAAACCTACTAGACAAAGAGAATAAAACTTATTAAAAAGTCGCTGAGCATAATCAATCACAAAATACAAAAATACTAAAAAAGTAATGACTATTGTAGTTACTAAGAACAACCCCATCTCTTCTGATATGACAGATAAAATAAAATCAGAGTCTTTAATTGGAAGAAATCTTAAGTATGATTGAGTCCCTTCACCTAAGCCTTTACCTAAAAAACCCCCAGACCCTATTGCAACCTTTGATTGAAATGCCTGATAGCCAATCCCCATCAAATTTGAGTTTTCTGGATTAAAAATACTTTGCATGAAATCAATTATTCTTCCTTTATGATAATCTTTGAGTAAATATGTCCAAGCATAAGCATTAAACAAACCAAATGTTATATTAATAATAAAATTAAAAATAATTGTAACAAGTCTGAATTTATGATATACAAGAATGAAAATTAAAAAAACCATCCACATATAGTATGCTAATAAATTCATCGCTGCAAGCATACTTAATATAGGAAATAAATAAAGGGATAAAATTTTAAACTTGACTCCAGACCAATATAACATTGGTAGCATTGGTAGCAAATACATTAATCCTGTACCATAATCTGGTTGCTTAAAAATAAGTAATAATGGCAATAATCCAATTATAAAACTAAAAATAATTAACTGATTATCATTTAACGTATCTTTATAATCTGATATAAACCTTGCCAAAGCAAATATAATTATAATTTTTCCAAATTCTGAGGGCTGGAACTGAAAAGACCCAATTAAAATCCATCTTGTTGAATTATTTATTGCAGGCATAAATAGTGTTGCAGCAATTAATAAAAGAAGAATAAAATACAAGATATATGCATATTCATAAAAAGCCTGATTTCTAATAAATTGAAAAAATATAAATATAAGCAAACCACAAAATAACCAAACAAACTGCTTATAGAATACTGAGTGCTCACCAAGAGTATCAATGCTAGTACTTTTTAGTGCAATCAATCCAATTGCACATAAAAATAAAATAGGTATCATAACTCTAAAATTTATTTTTATAATATTGTTTAGTCTGAAAATATTTATTAATGCATCCATATTAGTCTTGATTATCTATAAAATATTCAAAAAAATCATGAGCCATATTTGAAGCTACACCAGCGCCACTACCTCCATTTTCAACAAGCACAACTAGTGACATTTTTTTTAAAGTTTTTTTAGATGTTACGTATCCTGCAAACCAAGAATGATCTTCTCCTTGAGGGTTTTGAGCTGTCCCAGTTTTTCCTCTTACAATAGCATCAGAATTTAAAATATCTGCATTTTTACCCGTACCTTCCTTTACTGCATTATAAATTGCATTATCTAAAAATGTCCAAATCCAAGGGGATAATTCAATATCTTTTCTAATAACATTATCTTTATTTTTTATTAAATGTGGAGAATAGATATATCCTTTATTTGCTATGAAATTAATTAAATTGACAACCTGTAGCGGAGTTGCTAAAACCTCTCCCTGACCAATACTCATATTTGCCTTTGCTCCACCAACTGCCCAATTAGTATGCAATACACCTAATTCATCTCTGTATCTATATTTTTTATTCATATACTTTCTTGTTGGAATAAGACCTTTCTTCTCATTTGGAAGGTCAATACCAACTAAATCTCCAAAGTTAAATTCTTTAGAAATTTGAACTAATTCATCAAAAGATAATTTTTCTACTGCTTCATAAAAATAGACATTACATGAGTTAATTAAAGCATCTTTCAAATTGAGTTCGCCATGTCCTTCTGTATTCCAACATTTTTTTACAACATCTTTGGTAATTTGATACTCACCATCACATTTATACTTTACTTCCTCTTTACCGGATTTTAAAATCAAACTAGCTGTAACCAATTTAAAAACTGAACCAGGAGGATATTGCCCGCTAATTGGTCTATTAAGTAACGGATTATTGGGATCACTATTCCACGTATCCCAAATGTCTTGGGGTACTGGGCCTTTATTAAAAGGTTTTAAGTCAAAATCAGGGGAGCTGGCAAATGCTAAGATTTCTCCATTAGTTGGATCCATACAAATAATTGCTCCAACACTATCTTTTAAAAAATTTTCAGCAATTCTTTGAAGATTTATATCTATACTTGTTATTAATGATGGACCATTTATTACATCCCTACCATCTTTATTGTTAAATACTCCCTGATCAACACCTCTATAATCAATTAATCTATACTGTGCACCATTCGCTCCTCGAAGATATGATTCGTAACTTTTTTCTAAACCACTAAATCCATATACGTCACCATAAGAATATTGAAAAAGTGTATCCTGCTTATTTAGTTTAATTTTTCGCTCATTATCAACTAATCTTACATAGCCAAGAACATGAGATAAATTTACATCTGAAACATGTGTCCTTGCAGGTATCTCAGAGAAAATTACACCAGGAAGGTCTATAATATGCTCCTTAAGCATTACCATATCATTGAAATCAACAAATCGTTTAGCGATAAATGGATGAAATTTTTCAATTCCTTTGTTTCGACTATATATTTTTTTTGTTAACTCATTCTTATTTATACCAATTATTGAATCAATTAATGCAAAGTTGAATTTTTGATAAATTTCTTTACTTCTCTTATCAATTATATCTATAGGCATTATTTCAAAATTATAATTATAAATATTATCTACAAGAGGAATGGAATCCCTATCATATATTATTCCTCTTGGTGCTTTAATTTCTATTGCTCGTAAACTATTATTACCTGCTAATTTTTTATATTTGTTATAATCAATAACTTGTAGTTCAAAGAATCTAAACAGTATTGGAAGAAATATAATTACTGCTGAATAGAATAAGGCTTTTTTTCTAAAATAAGTATTCAATCTATTTAATAATCTTATTATCAATTAGTATGAATCTATTTACAACTAATAAAAGAATAAGCATAAAAATTGATTCAAGAATTGATGATTTAAAAGTAAATGCTAAAGAGGTAATACTTCTATCAAACATCATATAACATGCAAAAATATAATGAATTTGAAAAGTAAGGAATAAATAGCCTAATTTAATTTTGTTGTTCCAGACTCTATCATATTTAGACAATAATCCAAGCATAAATCCAGCTATAGTTTTTGAAAATGCAAATAAACCTATAAGATTGCTCTGAGAAACAAAATCTTGGAATAGACCAAGAACAAATCCAATAATGATTAAATAATATCTCTCATAAAGCAATGAAAGATAAACTAAATATATTAGGACTAAATCAGGAAAAAGCATTATATCTCTAGATATAACATAACTAGGGATATAAAGTTGAGCTATTATCAAAAAAAGCAGTATATAAATTTGTCTTAAAATTCTAATATCTATCATAGAACCACAAATACATGATTAAAGTTAATAAGATCTGCTAAAATTTGAACTTCAATATCTTGAAATGGGCTATCATTATTTTTATTTATCCTAACTACTTTTGCAACTGGAATAGAACTTGGATATATAGTTGAAATTCCAGAAGTATATACAATATCACCAACCTCAATATTAGCAGTTTTTCTTACTCCATAAATGATTCCAAGCCCTTTATGTGTTGCTTTAAATTCCCCCACAACCATATCACTTCCAACTCTAACTGATATTACAAAGTTTTTATCTGTAATTAATTGTACTTTTGATGCACGATCTGAACAGACTTCTATTTTACCTATAAGACCATTGATATCTACTACAGGCAAATTAGATTCTACACCATCTTTTATTCCTAAATTAATTGTAATTGTTCTCATTAAATAAGTATAGTTATCATTAACAACCTTAGCAATCTTCAAAGACCATGGCTGTTCATCATAAAAATCTAATAAATTTTTTAATACAGAGTTTTCATGCTCATAATGAATTAGTTCAGAGTTTAGCATGTTCATTTGTACTAGCTTTTGCTTTAATAACTCATTATCTTTTTTTATAGTCATTAGATTTGAATAATAAGTTTGGGGATAAGTTACTATTGAAATAAAATCAGCTATTTCAGCTTTAACACTATAAACGACAGTTGATTTTGAGGAAAAATATAGTAAGAGTGATAGAAGCAAACAGAGAAATAAAATTATAACATCTCTATTTATATATTTTATCAAGGTTGTATTAAAACGTTTTGAAATTTTTTAAGGCTGTCTAAAACTATGCCAGTACCTTTAACAACTGAATAGCATGGATCTTCAGCTACATGGACTGGTAATCCTGTTTTATTTTTAATATGCTCATCAAGTCCTTTAAGCTGGGCACCACCTCCAGTCATAATAATACCAAAATCAATTAGATCTGATGCATGCTCTGGAGGGGTTTTATCTAAAGCTCTTTTAATTGCTGCTGTTATCTGATAAACTGTTTCTGATAATGCTTGTCTTATTTCATCAGATGAGACTTGTACTGTTTTAGGTATTCCAGTAATCAAGTCTAATCCTTTTACTGCTATAGATTTACCTGAAGTTCTAACTGCAGAACCAACTGTACATTTAATTTCTTCTGCTGTTCTCTCACCAATTGCCAATTTATGATGATCTTTAAACCACTGGACTATAGATTCGGTCTGTTCATCACCTGCAGTATTAATGGTTTCAAGAGCCCCAATTCCATTTAATGAAATTACTGCAATTTCAGTTGTGCCACCTCCAATATCTACAACCATACTCCCAACAGGTCCATTAACATCAATACCAATACCTATCGCTGCAGCCATTGGTTCTTCAATTAAATATACTTCACTTGCATTTGCATGCTCTGCAGATTCTTTAACAGCTCTTTGTTCAACATCAGTTCTTCCTGATGGAATACAAATAACGATTCTTGGCCTTGCAATCCTACTCATATTTAATTTTCTTATAAAGCCTCTAATCATAGCATCAGCCATTTTATAATCAGCTATAACTCCATCCCTAAGAGGTCTAATTGTTTCTATACCTTTATGAGTACGACCAAGCATTGCTTTAGCTTCTTTTCCTACAGCAATAATTTTATTAGTTATCTTATCCCTAGCAACAATGGATGGTTCATTTAA
>CEPA01037870.1_pt1 | contig 29713 bp, 20 predicted proteins | sample 356241 | NCBI WGS metagenome assembly CEPA01 (sample SAMEA2620542, study PRJEB7988) | marine metagenome | biome: marine biome (ENVO:00000447); feature: surface water layer (ENVO:00002042); material: "saline water (ENVO:00002010), including plankton (ENVO:xxxxxxxx)" | depth 5 m
GTATTGTTTGTTCGTCTTGAATATGTAATTTTCTATGTTCAAGTATATCTTTGATTGCAGAACAACCAAGTCTTTTGACCTTTCGATTCATTTCGATACCGATTCGGTCTGCCTTAATTGCCGATTCGAGGTGTATATTATCGTATTCTAAGTCATGATATAGACCATTACATACTACTTGTCCAGAATCATTGGACTCAATCACCACATATGCATCATTATAGAGATGTGCATACTTATATATAATATTAGGAAAGAGTATTGGAGATATAGAATTATTGCGATAGACAGCAACTTGTTTGAACGGTCTCCTGCTAATGTCGATTACCTGAAAGGTAGAATAATCCTGTCCTCTTCCCTTTGATACATCCACAGTCATGATGTATTCATGTTTTGACTGAGGGGTGTCGTATACTAGTAAATCGCCTCCCTCATGTTGTTCTTTTGGGGGATTTGCCCTAAATGAAAGCAATGTATCTGCATTGATAAGAGTATCCCCTGTTCCATAGAAAGTGTTACCAAACTCTTGGTCAAATTGTAATTGAGATGTATTTGCAATAGTCTGTCTTTTCCATTCCTCGTCACGGCCTGGAACATCCCACCAGTTGACCGTAAACGGTTTGAATTCATTTACTCCTTGCGTTGCCCCTTCCCAGATTTTGTGGAAAGTGTTTCCAATTCCATTCGCAGTGCTTGTAATGATGACTTTAGTATCCTTACCTGCGGAGATAACTGGATAGGTCGAGGTGTAGAATTCGTTTGCTCTCTCCACGAATGCAAACTCGTCAAGAAATAGTAAATTAACAGACATACCCCTAATGGAACTACCAGAGGTAGCACTGGCAATAATACGACTGTTATTACTAAACTCAATCGAACCTTTGTTGAGTGCCTTCGTCCCAGGCTGTAGAAAGAACGGCAGATTCTCAAGCATGAGTGTAACACGAGATAACATCTCTCTTGCCACCGCACCCTTATTTGCAAGAATCGCAATCGTTTTCTCGCTATGAAAACAAGCATACCATAATAGATAACCGACAGACGATATCGATTTTCCAGATTGCCTACAAGCAAGAATGATAGAAAATCTCTGATTATTGAAATGCTCGAACATCTTCTCCTGATAAGGATATAGTTCAAATGGAACTAATCCATCATCAAGTGAAATAACTTTTAGATATTTCTTACAGAAGTATACTGGGTCTTTGCCACACTTGACATATTCCTTGACCTCATCTTCTGTAAATTGATGCTTGACTCCATCTCTCTTGACATTTACATTGCCAAGATAATGGTCATTCGTCTGTAGGTTCTGCATCAATTACCACGCCTTTGTTTTCATCTTGTATTAATCTTTGTAAATCTACTGTCGTGCCAAGAAACAAGTTATTCGTGGTATTACCTAATTGTTTAGGTTCGTCCTCTTTGTTAATGTCTTTGTTCTTTTTATTCAAATCCATTAATTTATCGTTGATGTCTGCCATGTTTTTCATCATAGTGGATAACACCTCAAATGCTCTGGGGTGTTCACTTTCACGAGCAACATCAATCATCAACTCAAGACTCTCTTTACCTTTTTCTAATAACTCATAATATGTGTCACGAGAGTATTCGTAATCATTCTTTACCTTGTCATTCATCTAACTACCGTCACTGTCTAAGATTGTTTCTGTAAATCCATAGTCACTGTCCATGCTTACACTGACAGGATTAGGAGTTACTTTCAATGTTTGCAGATACTCATCGGAGTCTGCAAGTCCTGCTCCAATAATAAAGAATTCGTTACGGACATCACGAATGATTTTACCATCATTCAGAGGCCCATGGAACGCAATCTTCATATCAAAATCTAAAGAATACACAATGGTTCTTCTTTGTTCTATTGCACCTTCAAAGTCATCCTGCATCTGTACACCAGTCAATGTGATAGGCACATCCTCTGTTAGAGTTGCGATATCACTAAAAGGTTTTACAGTCACAGTATACTGTGGTGTAAAGAACGGTAATACTTGCTCTACAATCTGTAGGGCATCGTCCTGCGACTTCGCATATACATTCAATTGAAACGATATATTATACGGAGTCGAAGTAAATAGTTTTTGTCTGCTATTCACACTGTTGGCAATAGCAGTTGAAATATTGTTTGTTTTAGGCAGTTGTCTCTCTGCATCGTATGTCATCTGAGTAATCTCAAAAGACATTCTTGGTAACTTGATTGCTACTCGTCTTTCTGCATCCTCACCATTATTCATCTCTTGAATTCTTTGCAAGAAGTTTCTCTTTGGTGCATATGATAAAGGAACTTTTGCTTGTGAGATTACCTCGTTAGAACTATTCTTTCTTATCACATACAGGTTATTGAACAGTGACCCAAAGACGGATACTGCGGTTCTAACTCTCTTGTGATAGAAATGTGTTCCAAACATTATGAAATATCTCCGAATGGATTGGACTCAGAGAAGTCTAAGAAGTCATTCTCAAAGTCATCAAATATCTTATTCTGTTCACCTTCTTGTATCTTGTTTAATTCTTCTACTAGTGTGGGTGTTGCTACCGCACCTGATTCCGCTCCAACTACTTGTTGGGTCGTTATCCAAGTATGATATTTACCATCTGTAGCACCTGCATGTACAATCTGTAGAATATTACCTGAATCAGTAAAGTGTGATACTTCACCAACCATATCATATGTACCACCAGATTGTGATACTTTTTCACCTGTCACATAACCTGAAGATGCCGAATCCATTGTAAGTTTATATGTGTATGCACCTTCAAACTCTACAACATCGATATCTGCGATACCAGTATCAAGGTCTTCATCATTGTATTCGAACAACTCACAAGTCATTCTAAATGTAGGCAGTTGACTTACTTGGAAGAACGGTGTTTCAGTTTCAACCTTACGAATCTCAAAGATAGACTTAGATAAAGGTAAGAATATCAAATCACCTTCTCTTGGACGGAAGTTAGCAGATGCTAATCTATCACCAATGAGTTTAGTCCATCTCTTTCTAGCAACAATAAAGGTTGCTTGGTCTCTAAGTTCTACACCAAATTTTGTGAATAAGTCACCCTCACCATCAAATGCTTCGGTGTTTTCGATGTACATTTCGATTTTATATGCGTTACCAAAACGAGAAGGAACATCATCAAGGAAGATTTTATCCTTATTAATTACCTCTCTGGGCAGATAGTATACATCTTGCCCATACATTTGGAGTGCTTCAATAGTTATATCTTCGTAAAGATTCTGTTCTGAACGCACATCATATTTGAAAAACCTATTGGTTGCCATGGTTTATCCCATAAAAAAGTCTGGTGGAGTGTCATATTCATTATAAATTCTTTGTCTTGCGACTTCAATCTCTTGGTTTGCGTCCTCTATGATTTGTCTACCGTTGATTGTTACACCGCCTGGAAGTTGCATTCCTTCAAACTTACTGAGGTTTTCACCCCATTGTCTTTTGATTAAGGCAGTAGCATATTCTTTTAGAAACTGATTATCCCATAGTCTATTCCCAGTTTCATCTGGGTCAGCGGCAACATACATCTCAATCGCAATTGTCTTACCGACTTTCAAGTCACCGTTGTTTACTAGGTCACCCCATATCTGTAGAGTGTTTCCGTTTCTACTAAATTGTATCTGTGGTGTTCCTACCAGTTTCATATCAATCAATCCGATATACTGTTGCATCTGTTCGTAGTATGCAAGGTCACCCACAGTCTGTTCTAATTGGAAAAAGTCATTCAATCTCATTTGATACTTGATATCAAAGAAGTTTGTTGATGACCCTGAATCATCGAATGGTAAAACCTTTACCACTTGAATTATGTTCTCTGCATTTATTGTTGTGAAAGTAACATCTGTGTCGAAATCAATCTTTGCATTGTCAATCATAGTTTGAGTGATTGTCACAGGGATGTACGCACGGAAAGAACCTTCAGCAACATAATCTTGGAAGATTTGTAATGCATCGTCTACACGGTCTTCTATCTGTTGGTCATCGATATTGATTTCGATAACTGGATGACCTAATCTACGAAGACAGTAGTCTATAAAGTCATCTCTTGTGTTTAATCTTTTTCTAGGCATATCTCTATTTATCCTTAGTTCAGAAGTGACCCTGAAGCATTAAATACATCGATTCGATAATAAGAACCTTGTTGTCCGTCCAGAGTATCGGCATTCAAACCAGAACCATTAGAATCCACAGTCTTAATTAAGTCCATTACATTCTGTCCAGTTACAGTGAATGCACCTGTTCCTGAATTATATCCAAATCCAGTAGCACTAAACATACCTTTCACATTGGCAGAGTCAATATTAAATTCACCAGATGATACAGATAAACCTTTGTTTGCGGTCAGATGCGCTCTTACCTCTGAAGCACTTGGGCCTGTATATGTGAATACTCCTGTACTGTTATTATATGCTAGTGAACCATCTCCACCTGCATCTGTTACAGATACTAATGCTCTAACTCCTGCCGAATCAATCTCAGGTCTTGATATAGAGAACTCACCAGTTCCACTGTTATATACTAAGTCTCCACCTGCGGAGAAATGCGCTCTTACTTCGGATGCACTTGGGCCTGTATATGTAAACTGTCCAGATGCACTATCATAAGCAAACGAACCGTCCCCACCTGCATCAGCAATCGATAGATTATCTCTTGCTATCTTAATAATATCTGCGGAGTCTACATGCAGATTACCTACAAAAAGGTCATTTGCTCTTATAGTATTACTTGATAATGTAAGGTCACTATCAGGTATTGCAGAGAATCTTGATGCTACTGTAGTAACAAAACTATTACCATCAGCAGTGTTAATTGTGAATTTATTAGTTGCACTATCAAAAGATGTCGATGAGACACCTGCAACGGAAACTGTTCCTGCACTATCAATCTGTCCTTTTGCGTTGACTGTAAATACTGGGACTAATGAACCAGAACCATATGTACCTGAATCAACCCCAGTTGCATCTATTGATGCACTTAATGCGACATTACCTGAACCATCAAATGATATGGCATTGGCAGTAATATCACCACCTGTAATACTGAAGTTTCTAGCATTAGCAAGAGTTGTTGCAGTATCAGCATTACCTGTTAATGCACCAGTTACATTACCGAACAGTCTTGATGCTTGTATGATTGCATCTGTAAGTGTTAGGTCACCAGTCGATGCACCAGTCGCAGTTGTTGTTGCGAAAACAATTCTATCTTGACTCTCATCCCAACCTAAGAATACATTATCACCAGTCGTTCCTCTTTCAAGAATAAGACCTAGGTCATTAGAGTTTGCTCCAGTATTACCAGAACCAAGTTCTATCAATGCATCTTCGATAGTTGTATTGGTAGCACTGTTAGTTACTGTTGTCCCATTGACGGTCAGATTACCTGACAGAACTAAATCATTACCTGTTATATTATTAACAACTAGATTTGCATCAGTATAACCTGTAGCACCAGTATTGACTGTTGTTGAAGGTACTGTTTGGGTATCTGTAAATAATCTAAATGTGTTGTCTGTCGATGCATCGTAGTAAATACCTGCATACTTAGTTGTGCTTGATTCTACATACTTACCATAGAAACCAAAGTCAGTTGCGTTTCCTGTATTAGAGTTAGTTAGACCTTGGAAGTTGTTATCAGTTACCACAGAACCAGTTTGAGTCGTAGTACCACTAACATTCAAGTTACCACTAACTGTTAAGTCATTTGATACTGTGACATCACTTGGTAATCCTACTGTTACTGTTCCTGCATTTTCTGCAACTTCTACTTCATTACTTGTTCCAGAGAATGTTAGAGTACCACCCAATGCTATTGGACTTGTATTTGAACCATCTGAAACTGTAATAGTTGAATTTGTAAGTTTAGCATTTGCGATTGACCCTGATAACATATCATTGTCTACCGCACCTGCGGAAATAGTCATAGCAATACTTGTATTGCCTAGGTCGGTCATAGTTCCAGAACCAGTCACATCTCCTGTGTAGGATAGTGTTGGGTCATTGACATTAAAGTCTAAAGTACCATCTCCATCTTCGTAAGTTACACTAATACCACTCTCAGTATTAGACGATACCATAGCACCTACGATATCTTGTACTCTTTCTACGGTATGATAGAGGTTTGAACCCTCTGCTAGATTGCTTGTTGATTTGGTAGCAAGTCTTACATCAAAAGCACTATCTGCTCTTGCAGTAGTATAATAGAGGTTAGTTCCTTCTGGAAGTTGTCCTGTGTTTGCATCACCAAGGTCACTATCAAAGTTTGCCTTAGTATAAACAGATTCTACATCAAACGAGAACTGTCCAGAAGCACTATCATATGATAGGTCTCCAGATGCAGAGAATAAGTTTCTAATAGTTGTAGTTGTCTGTGCATCTACATTATCGAACCTAATGTTAGTAATTGTGGCAGAATCAAGAGTTGCTTGACTACCTGTCAATTGTGTGTTTGTAATATTTGTTATTGTTGCATTAGGTGATGTAACATTTGTTCCGACTGATACTGTTCCACTGAAGGATGCAGAATCAGCAGTTACATCATCAAAGTTTAGGTCACCAGTAACATCTAGATTACCTACAACAGAAGCATTACCAGTAACTTTTAGAGTTCCGATATCTGCACTGTCAATTGTTGCTTGTGACCCAGTGAATTGTGTGTTTGCTAGATTTGTTATTGTCGCACTATCATTAGCACTTGACTTATCTAATAGTTGATGCCATGCACCACCATGAGCAAAGTAACCTTTACCTGTTGCATGAACATGTGCAAACATACCATGATAGGCACTTGCACTTGGTAAGTCTCCTTCTGTTGAGAATACATTGGCATAGTATATCTTACCACCTGTGGTGATATTATTGTTTTCTATTGATACACCACCAATGTTCGCAGAATCAAAAGTTGCTTGTGAACCTGTTAACTGAGTATTTGCTAGATTAGTTACTGTGGCACTATCAATCTGTGCATTTGTAACTCTAGCATTACTTGAGAATAATCTGAATACTTGTTGTTCATCAGTCATTGATGAATCAACTAATCTATGCCATGCTCCACCGTGTGCGAAATATCCACGACCAGTTCCATGGACATGGGCAAACATACCGTGATAGGCATCTGCACTTGGAAGGTCTCCCTCATTGTTAAACACATTAGCATAATATATCTTACCTTCGGTAGTAATATTATTGTTCTCAATAGAGACTCCACCTATATTTGCGGAATCAAAGGTTGCCTGAGAACCAGTGAACTGTGTGTTAGCAATGTTTGTAATTGTAGCAGAGTCACCACTTGTTACTACTAGATTACCAACTTTAAGTGTGGTAATATCAGCAGAATCAATCGTTGCTTGAGACCCAGTGAATTGGGTATTTGCAATGTTTGTGACTGTGGCAGAATCACCAGTAAGGTTGACAATACGACCTAATGGTGATGTAATATTTGTACCTACTGAAACTGTACCTGCAAATGTGGCACTATCAGCAGTCATGTCATCATAGACTAAATCACCTGCGACATTTAGATTACCACCTACACTTAGGTTCGTTCCAATCGCAACACTTCCACTAAAGGTTGCAGAGTCAGCAGTCATATCATCATATACAAGGTCACCTGTTACATTCAGGTTACCACCCACAGTCAGATTGCTTGTAATCTCTGCACTGTCTGTAACTTTAATTGCTTTGTGGAATGTTTCGATTCTATCTGTTCTTGCTACATCTGAATCATTCCATGTTATTGTTGATGTTGAACTATCATACGCAAGAATATCCGTGTCACCTTTGACAGAGATAAATTTAGTGTTTTGTAATAAAGTATTTCCACTACTATCTGAAACGACAAATGTACCATTTTGGTCTTTTATTCTAAGACCACCTAAGTTTATTGTACCCCCACTAAGGTGAAGGTCTTTCCATTTCTTATCGGATGCACCTAGGTCATATGCGGAATCTGTATCTGGAATCAGACTTTGATTAATTCTGTTACCTACAAGTGAGAATACATATTCACTGTTTGCACTATCATATGCAACATGTATAGATGCACTGTCACCAGTAAGTTTTGTTACTTCGTAATTCTGGGTGGTCTTTTTAAAGGCAAGTATAGAACCATCACTTTCTGTAGCAGTGACATCTACACCACCAAGGTTTGTGACAGCAAAAGAACCTGCCGTAACTTTCCTGACAGGTGTGCCTACTATAACCTTCTTGACAACTATTTTTTCGGTCATACCTACCTCTTATTTTGTTACCGAAGGAGACACTTCTATTTGTCCCTCTAATACTCTTTGGATGATTGTATTCCCATCACTATCTGTGTGAGATATCTCTACATCATATACATACCTTCCTCTTGTTTTAAGAGCATCAGTTTGGGTATTTGTCAAGGATAGAGTTACGATTCCTGATTGGGGTGGAGTCGCAATGATTGCATTGAACGCAACGGTATCTGGGTCATTTGCCGAATCTGCGAATCTTCTTTTCATTTTCGCAGATGCAGACCTACTAGTCAAATCAAAGGCAGACCCACTATCATGTTGTAAGTGAATCTCTATTGCGGTGTCTGTGCCTTGATTTATAACTATGTCTTCGTAATTCGTTAGTGCCATACGACAAAATCCATGATTGAGTGTTTAACTAATACTCTTATTTATATGAATTTTGTGCTTTAAGAATTACTATTTTAACATTATTTCACTAATTACATCATCTTGAATGCCTTCAGACATGGCACTTTGGTCAAACATAAAGGAAACTGTCATTCTCCAACAGTCAGTTCGAGCGGCATGATACACTCTTTTAGTCCATGGGTCAGCATATGAACCGAAGTATCCTGCCTTACATTGCCATCCTTTTACATCTTTCATGATGACAGTATCACCTGTTTCAGTATCCATATACCTAAAATCACTATCACCAGTCTCAGACCAACTAAACACTAAATTGTAAGCAGACGCATTACAATTATTATGCCAAGAAAGAAACCCATTAGGTGGATATAATACTGTTAATGCATTAAATCTTGTACACAAAATATTTTGTAGATTACCTGAATATTTTGACCAGTTACTAATTGCTTTGGCAACATAGTCTGGATTAGCATTTGAACTCTTTACCATCTGTTGTGGTTTCATATTATAGTTTCTTCCCTCATCAGGAAACCCCTCATGTTGGGTATCTTGCTTAACTATTATATCACGATATTCATCACCTGTAAAGTAATCTTTATCTACACCTTGTGAATGTAAACGAAAATTCTTTTGTATTTCTTCCCTTTCATCATACATCCATAAGAAATTATTTAAACCATCTAAAACTTCTTGGTTGTTTATTGGGATATCTTTCATCATACTAATAACACATCCTTTTTCAAAGAACCTGAGTAGTGTCTCAAGATAGGTGGTTTACCTTCTTTAGATTTCAATCCTTCATGAGCATACTGCGAAAAATAATTCCATCTTATATCATCTTCAAAGATACCTATCTTTAAGTCTTTGTATTTGTCTACTCTTTCTGTTAACCACCAAAGGGTTGTTTGGTCAAAATGTTTCAAATCATTGTTCCATTGTGATTCATCAAATCCTTTTGGTTGCCAATGATTACTTTGTTGTTGAACAAATAATTCATACCAATCAGACATGAACTCCATAACCAAAGGATTCTCACTACGGTACAAACAAACCCCACCACATAAAGTATACTTCTCTATACCACCATCATATATAAACTCTCGTATTGCATAAAACCTTTCTCTTTCTTGAGTCAATTGATGAAACACCATATCATAGTCTTTCATCTCATCCCAAACTTTAATGATATCCTCATGTTCACAATCCATGTCAGCATCCAGATACATCGTGATATCATATGGAGATTGTGCCATACCCCATAGTTTGGCACGATAGTGATTATCACAATGTATTACATTGTCTGCTTCATGATTGTCATCAAGAAATCTTGGTTCAGTAACAAGAGTTATATTTGCGTCTTCATAGAAATCACGAATACCTGAAATCAAGTTACAAGCATATTTGTAAAAGTTTACATTTCTGGATGCAACTATTACAAATCCTTTACTCTTGTTCTGCATTTTCAATTGATTCCTTCACGAGCATCATAGCATAAAGATTTACTTCAGGTATTGACTTAGACCTACGCAGTTTACTTTTCAACGCACGATTCTTTGATTCCTTGATTTCTGGAATCTCAAAAGTTTCAAGTTTGTATTCGAAAAGTTTTTCTAACTTTTTAGAATTTGCTTCTTCAAGTTTTCTTTGTTTGTTAAGTTCTGCTTCTTTTGCTTTTGTCTCATATCTTCTTTTAGTAGAAGCATCAATTGATTCAACCCCAAGGAAATCTACACACTCCTTGAAGATTTCATTTTCTGTTCCATCTTCATTAAATTTATCTAGTTTGTGAACTTGCCTTCTGGTCTTTCCACCAAGGTCTTCTTCACTAATACAATTTAGAATGTGTTTTCTGGGAGTTTCCCAAAAAGCATTATCTAACCATTTTCTATCTGCCACTTCAATCTCCTAATATAGTGTTTATAATATATATGTTTTATTTATGCAGTTCTTAGATATAGAGTATATGTTTCTACACTTCCTATAAAGTTACTAATTGTTGTCCCTGCAAAATCTCCTGTATAATTCCCTTCAAAGTTTCTACTAAAACTTTCAGAATAACTTGATGTTCTGGTTCTTTGACTATCTCGTTGACTATCTCTAGTATAGTTTGATGTTCTAGTTCTTGTGAAATCACGAGAGTAATTACCTATGTAATTACCTAAGAATTCACCTGCAAAGTTACCTGTAAATGCTCTGGCATAGTTGCCTGTGTAATCACCTGCGAAGTCTCTAGTGAAGTCACCAGTGTATGTGGCAACATAGTTTCTCGCATAGTTAGCACTATAGTTTCTAGCATAGTTACCAGTATAATTACCTGTAAAGTTACCTGCGTAATCAGCATTCCCTAAGAAATTTGTGCTTGATGTTCTGGTTGAATTTCTTGTAAAGTCACCTGTGTATGTTGTACCGTCTGCGTTATTACTTGTTCTTGTCGAATCTCTTGTCGAAGTTCTGGTATATGCACGAGCATAGTTACCTAGATAATTTCTTGCATAGTTACCTGTAAAGTTACCAACATAGTTTGTTACACGAGTTCTTGTGTAATTAAATGTTAATCCATAAAATGAGTCACTTCTGGAATAGTTACCTACAAAGTTACCAGTATAGGTAACTGCTCTAGCACGAGTAAAAGCACGAGCATAGTTTGCAGAGAAGTTACGAGCATAGTTACCTGCGAAGTTACCCCCAAAGTTACCAGTATAGGCGGCATTCCCTAAGTAGTTTGTTGCATAGTTACCTGTAAAGTCCCCAGTGTAGTTACCAGTATATGTCGTACCATCAGCACTAGACCTTGTTCTAGTTGAAGTTCTGGTGTAATCAGCACTGAAGTTTCTTGCATAATTACCTTCAAAGTTCCTTGCGTAATTACCTTCGAAATCTGTGGTGTATGAAGAGGTTCTAGTTCTTGTCGAAGTTCTGGTGTATGTGCTTGACCTATCTACTGTAGAGTCTCTAGTAGATGTTCTTTGATAATCATCCTCATAGTTTCTGGAATAGTCACCTATAAAATCTCTGGTATAATCTCCAGTAAAGTTACCTATGTAATTACCTGCAAAATCTCTGGTAAATGCTTCACCATAATTTGATGTTCTGGTTCTTGTAAAGTTCCTAGTATAATCTGTATTGACTGTCCCCTGCCTTGTATCTGTGGCAGTCCCCATAGCAACCCAAGTACCAGTTTCACTAGGCGCACCCTGAGTTGCACTTTTAATTAGGTAAGCACCAACACCATTTGTAGAGTTCATGACCCTACTACCCATCCTACGACCAAAAGTATCACCGATTTCCACATCGGTCATCTCTTGGATTCCTGAGAAACTACCAGTAAATCCGTTTGCTTTCTTTAGATAGGTGGGTCTAATTGTGGTTGGTTTTATTGATGTATCTGAGTCTTTTAGATAAAGACTATAGTCAATCGATACTGGACTTGCACCTGTAGACCTAGTATCAGTGAACACTACTCCTTGTGCAGAATAGTTAGCGCCTGGAGAGGTTGACCCAATCTTATATACACCTGCATATTGTTTTGAGAATAAGATTGCTTTTAATCTATCAGTAAGAGCATCAATCTCACCTGAATCAAGTTCATGTATTTCAGGTGTACCACTATTATCTACAAATTCTATGGGTATTCGTCTTACCGACCCTGCACTATCAGGTTCAAAGTTAATACCAAGTTTCTGATATAAAGTTGTAGTATCGGTTGTTAGTGTTGCATTACCACCTGCAAATCCGTGGTCACCTTCAGAACCAGTAAAGTAAGTATCTGTAAGTGTTCCAATGTTACGGTCACTTGTATCGATTATTCCCAGATTACCAACAAAAGCAGAGTCTTGTTGTGCGATAAAAACACCTGCCTGATAAGCAATATATTCTTCTTGAACCGAAGAAATTTCTTTCAGGTCTCCATCGTTTGCCGAATCTAATCTAAGTGCTACATTACCCATAACACTATTTATGCCTTTTTAGCGTATAGGGTATATGTATTGATAATCTCTGTAGGAGTTGTTATTATACCACCAGTGTAATTACCTATAAAGTTACCAGTGAAGTCACCAATAAAATCTCTTACATATGCTCCTGCGTATGCTCCTTCGAACCCTCTTGCGTAGTTACCTTCAAAGTTTCTAGTAAAGTCACCTGCAAAGTTACCTTCAAAATTACCTTCGAAGTCTCTACTGAATCCTTCGGTAGCAAGGAAGGCAGAACTTCTTGTCCTTTGGAAATCATCAGTATAGTTACCTATGAACTCTCTAGCAAAACTTAGTGTTGCCGTTCTTGCGAGAACTCTACTGTAGTTACCAGTAAAGTCACCAACAAAAGTTCTAGTATAGTTGGCGGCGAAGATTCTTCCATAGTTACCAGTGAATCTAGCAGGGCCTAGATATTCATATTCCCCTGTGTCACCATAGAATGAAGCTGCAGGGTCAGGGCCAAGATATGCAACTATATCATTTCCTGCATTTGATACACTAACTCTCGTAAAATTACCTACATAGTTACCCACATAATCTGATACATAATTTACTTGTGCTACACGAGTATAATTTTGATATGCAAGAAATACACTGTCTCTAGTATAGAGAGATGCTCTAGTTCTTGTAAAGTCTCCTGTATAATCTCCTACAAAATCTCTAGCAAAATTACCAGGCGATATACGAGTAAATTCACCTGCGAAGTTACCAGTAAAGTCACCAGTAAAATCTTGTGTAAAAGTAAGTACCCTTGCAAAGTTACCTGTATAGTTTGTTACACGATTTCTTGAGTAATCAGTTGGAACATTTGATGTCCTTGTTGAGGTTCTAGTATAAGTAGGATAAGTACCCAACGGTAAACTTGAAACACTGGATGAATATGGAAAATTAGGATAGTTGAAATCCTCAGAACTACATTCATAATGAATTGCTCTTGCTTTTGTTGAAGTAGAAATATTCTGACTCACTCCACCAACACTAATAGTTGGAGCCATACAACCACCATTACCATCTATCCAGAAAGTTGCAGTAGTGCTAGGTTTCAAAGCAAACACAGCATAGTCCCAATAGTAGTCACCTTCACCATCATCATCTGAATTAAAAGCGATATAGTATTGAACTGTGCTTGTGCTATTTGTATATGTTTTATATCCGCCTCCCCAATATCCTGCTACTTGTTGACCACCTATAGTTGCTTGTCGCCAGCTGTATGTGGATATATGTCCAAGAGGACTAGCTGTAATTGTTGTACCAGCGGCATGACCTGAAGCAGTTTGTTGATAGTCACCAACAAAATCACCAGTGTATGCAATATTTCCAGTATAATCTCCAGTAAAGTTACCAATAAAACCACTACTATAAGTTGAGGTTCTTGTAAAATTACCTGTAAAAGTATTAGTTGAATTACGAGTAAAGTTTCTAGAATAGTTACCTAAGAATCCAGCGGAATAACTACTTGTTCTTGTAGTAACCCTATTAGAAACAAAATCTCTAGTATAATTAGATGTTCTTAATCTTAGATAATTACTGCTTCTGGTTCTTGAATATTCTCCTGCGAAATCTCCTTCAAAATCTCTAGAAAAGTTTTCGGTTCTATCTCTAGTATAATTTTGTGTATCAGCAACCACTCTTCTAGTATCAGTGGCAGTTCCTTTTGCTACCCAAGTTCCAGTAAATCCGTTATCTAATGGTGTTCCTTGAACGGCACTAAGTACGGCATACGAACCAACTCTATCTGGAAACTGCATTCTTAGTCTTGCTCTACCACCTATCGAACCTCTGATAGCATCAGAGTCCATCTCTTGTAGACCCTTAAAGTCTCTGAAAGTAAGTAATGAGATTTGGTCAGAGTCTAATGCTCCCATACTGTTCGAATTGTTTAGTGGATTTGCATCAAAGGCGGCAGGTAGTATTCCACTGTTCGCTGTTTTTATTGCATCTATAAGAGTTCTTGTTGCACTTGATACATTAGTAAATCCTGCACTATCGACCTCAAGATAACTTGAACCCTCTACTGGGAATCTATTTTGCCATCTGCTACCAGTGTTTGATTGATAAAAACCAGAACCCATACCATAACCATGTGATGCACTATCAAATGATTTGAGATTGAATTTTGTATTCTTATCAAACAATACCTCGAAGGTATGGTATCCATTACTATCTTTTAGATTCTGAACGGCAGATGAGTTTCTTATCGCACTGGTTACACCACCGTAATCTGCAACATTAGAAAACCTTTTAGTTTTAATCTTAACACCACGCAACTTGTTTTCAGAATAACCAATGGCATCTGAGTCAGACCTACCTGAAAAGAAAGATATTCTATCTGAAGCAGAGAAAGTTGCATTTGCACTGTCTAAGGAACTATTATCTGTTATGAGATAATTAGTTTTAAACCTTGACATCCTGTTCTCAGATGTGGTATTATTATGATTACCAAACAACTTGACAAGAGTCTTTTTATCTGGATATAAGTTAAATGCAGAATTAGCACCTGCACTGTCTGTGGTATACTTTCTAAATCCTACTACTGGTCTTTTTAATATATCATTTCTTTGAAAATTAAATACACTAGCACCTGCACTATCGTGAGGAGCAGTAGAATCTCTATAGAATTGTACATTTGGAACAGGCACTTCATCACTATCACCTCTCTTAAAGAATAGAGGTTTTCTGGTAGATGGAGTTGTAGTTCCAGAAGTTCTTTGCCAAATACTATAATTAGTTAAGTTAGAACTCGAATCTGCGGAATCTCTTATAGTATCACCAAAGAAATTAGGCAATACTTCTGTATATCCAGACTGACTTCCACCACTTGAACTACCAACTGCTAACTTATATGCACCAATCAAATCCGAATCAATGACTTTACCATTGATACGGTCAACAAGTGTACCAAACTGGTCTGAATCCATTTCACTGATAACCATTCTGCCCTTGCCATCAGAATCCATTGATGCAGGATGAAAATGATTTATGCCACCAATTGTTGCAGATTGAGCAATCTGGGTTTGTCTATTTGTTCTATAAAGGGTAGTATTATCTTGAGTGATAGTTACAGAACTATTACCACCTGCACCAACATTTTGGTCAAGTATTGTATTGACTAAAGTACCTAATCCTAGAGCAGTGCTATCATATCGGAATATACCCAATGCACCATGATTGTTTGAGTCAGACTGTACTAGAAGAGGGCCTACTTTGTGGGCAAGATAATCCTCGTCAGATGAATTGAATCTCTGAAGACCCTTAGTAACATCAGAAGAGTCTTTGAGTCTGATTGGAATGGCATTGCCATAACTCATAATTTGCCCCTGTCATCAGTTAAGTTGAGTGCCATTCTCATCAAAGATTAGTGCGATATCTGCCCTCAATGCGTTTAGTGCGTTTACCATACTGCTTCTCTCTGTACCGACAAAAGCAGAGTCTAGATTTGCTAATGCTCCTAACCTACCATCTAGTGAAGTATTATCACTATCTAGCAAGGATAAATCAGTCCTTACATTGTTAACGGCAGTTGTTAAATCTACTACGGAAGCAGGAAATGTTGTTACGAAACCAAGATTACCTACTGCGGAGTCAAGATTCTCTAGAGATTCCATGACACCTGTTGTGTCTAGATGTGCATTCTTACCATCTGAATCCACATTAACAGAAGTAAACAATTCATTAATAGCAGAAACTAAATTTGATTTATTTGTCGTTGATAGTGTGGATATAACACCCACATCACTATCTAACTCAACTAATGAACCTGTAATTGTCTTTGCAGTTGTAGTCAAAGTGGATGCAGGGTTTGCTCCAATATCACTATCTAACTCATTGATTGCATCGACTAAATTCTTTTTTGTTGTTGTTAAAACACTAGCAACTAAACCAGTATTAGTACCACGAATAGCACTGTCATGTTCGTTGATTGCAGAGATAGTATCTGAATCTTGATTCGTCAGCAAACGACCAGTAGCACCTAAATCCAAAGATATAGTGTTAATCTTATCGACTTGTTGACTGAAAGTATCAGTAATAATTACTTGTGTTGGTGCGTTAGTTGCCATTATAGTTTCTCTACAAGTTTATGAAGGAGAGTTTTGATATCCTCGACATCTTGTTTTAGTGTTTCAAACTCTTCCTCTTTTGCTATTCTCTTTCTTTTTGCTTCTTTAGCACTTCTGATTTCATCTTTATTTATATTAACGATGCCCCCAGAAGCAGTTCTTGCCAATCCGTCATGTCCATCTACCATTATCAACTTGGACATTATGTTGCCATTGCGATTACACGCAAGTCCTTAAATATTGGTACTCTAGATGAGTTAGATGATTTCATAACAATCTTAACTTGATACTGAGTGAAGTCATCCAGTGTTCCACCATTACCACCTGCTAAGAAACGATACTCTCTAAAGTTCTCTGCATCTGGTGCAATATCTTGCTCTGGTGCTTGATAGACAAAATCTTTATCAATTATGTTCTCATCTGAGGCGGCAGTCCTAAAGTACACATCAAATCTTGCTTCCGAAGGTCTCAAACAAGATACAATAATCTTTAGACCAACGGCAGTTTCTTCTAGAGTCTGCACTGAAGTCATGTGTTTTGCCAATGAAGAACCACCAAAGTTTGCAGTCTCAAGTTGGAAATTCAATGGGTCATTGAATCCACTACCAGTAGCATCCGCTGGTGGATTAGCATCACTTGTTTGCCTGTCAATCTGGTTTCCTTGAGTAGACAAAGATGCTCTTTGTACATCAATAATAGGTGATACATTTGACCTTGCAGTTGACATATCAAGTTTGAATGTTGTTGACCTGACACCTGCACCTAGGTTTGTAGTTTCATTTGAATCTTTTGCAATCAATCTTGGAGCATCAAATCTATTCTCTTCGTTTACAAATATTTCTTGACTGAAGTTTGCATCTTTCTGATATCTTACTTGGTTACCAGTAACCTTTGCAAGGGATGTTCCAGTAGTAAACTTAGCATTGTAATTAATTGTAGTATCTTCTGGAATCAATGTAGTAAACTGAGGTATTGCTAAATCAAACTGAATCTGTTTATCAACAGCAATATTATTACCACCGAATCTACCACTTGAAGTTGCACCTGTTTGTGTAAACTGGAATCCAAATCCATCTACAGCAGTAATTGCTCTTCTACCACCAGAGTCACCATGTGGGAAGGTTAACTGTGCGCCTTTTAGACCAAAAGTATCATAGTCTTCACTATCTAATTGTTCTAACCTTACAGTATCACCTACATCGTATCCATGATTTGGCATCAATACCGTCATAGTATTTGTAGAGTGATTAATATGCAGAGGATTACTTTCAAGAGTTTCTTTCTCAACACTTGCGTTTTCGAATACTGCGAATCCACCATTAGTATCAAAGTCTGCTCTGTAAATTCTGAACATCAAGTCTTTAGTCTGGTCAGGCTCCCATGTTGTTCCGTTCTGTGATTTGAACAATGAACCCATAGAAGGTTGTCTGCTAATTCTTTTCTCTGTTGAACCTAGTTCGAAAGCATAAGTTTCTGCAACATATGCGTTATAATCAATTGATTCTGCCAACAGAACAATTGCATATTCTGTATCTGGGTTCAAGAAGATTGGTTCATCGAAAGTAAACTTAGTTGGGTTAGCAACTACAGTTGCTTGTGTTGCACCAGATATGGCAGTTGTATTTACACTACCAGGCGCAAGGAACTTAATCGCATTACCAATGATATCAGTAGCAGATGGAGAACCATTTACCATGGGTCTGATTTGAAGTTCAATAGGAACATCTGTATCTTTACTTGCAAAGAAACACTCTACTGCGGTGACAAACATTCCACCACCAGTAGTCACGGCAAAGGACTGAGCAAGTGGGTCTCTTCTTCTCACCCTTTGAGTCTCAGTCCACCTTCGTGTTCTTACTGTAGTAATACGAGTTGATGTAATTGTTTCTTGTCTTGTGTCTATAGTTCCCTGTGCAACATAGTTTACAGATGCACTTGACAGTTCACTACCATTATCTACACTTACATCTAGAAGTTTGAATTCACGAGTTCCACCACGGAAACGAAGAGTTTCTTTACCTGAAGGAATGAAGAACGACCCTGTAATCTCACCATTACCATCAGATACTAGGTTAGATTTAGTTTGTGGGTGTTCCGTAGCATTTCTGTGCTTATTACCATATTTTAGTTGGTTTGCTTCCTGTTGTGCTTCTGTTTTTCTTTTGAAAGTCTCTTCTCTCACATAGTTATCAACTGCTACACCATCAAAGAATGGGAAGTATCTAGTGTTTGCTCTAAGACCTTCTGCTCTGAAGAACAGTTTTCTTGAACGGATGAACGGTATGAATGTTAAAGATATAGATTTATCTCCAACAACTTTGTTTACTGTTTTTTGTCCAACAACAACTCTTTGTTCGAATCTATTGACTAAATTATTGCCAACTCTCTGAGAACTTGTTTGAGAAACACCATTATTATTCCATGTAACCCAGTTTGCCCATCCACCAAAGATATTGATGCCTGGCTCAAATCCAAATCCAATCAATGGAATAAATGTAGCACCACTCCATGCCCATTGACCTAATCCTCTATTACGAGCAGTTCCTACTGCGAGGTTACCTTCATTCAGGTCTGGGAGTTCTCTGGTTGCTTCTTTGTTAATTACATTAGCAGGAGCATATTTTGTTTGTACCCATTCATCTGAAGCAGGTGACAAAGTAATATTACCTTCACCAGTAATAACCGCAAATGGGTTTACATTCTCTGTTCCTGATACAAGTTCTTGTGCTATTGCTTGAACTTCAGTATGTTTCAGATATACTGTATCACCTTTCAAGATAGTATTTGATGATGCGGATGAGTCATATATTAACTCAATATTATCTTCAAAAGTAGCAGGTTGTAATATTCCTCTTGATGGGTCAATACCTGCTCTGTATTCTGAGTTAGTTGTATCTGAGAAGTTTCTATCTGCAAAGTTATCTACAAAGAATCCTGATTTAGTTCTAACATTACCAGAACCATCCAATACTAGTAATGAGTCAGTAGAGTTCTCAAGAAGACTTAGAGATGTAACTTCTTCTAGTTTATTAATCCTACCTTCAAGTTTCTCAATATCTTGCATTCTAAATCTTTTTGCTCTGATTGGTGTTGATACCAAGTCAGAATCATTTAGACCATATGCATTTAGTGTTAAGTCATACAATGCCAGTGTATTCTCAGGAGTATCTGGAATCTGTGAACCAAACCCATCTTGTCCTTGAATATGCTTAATCTCACCTTCTGTGTTAACTACAATCTTATCAGAACGAGGTAAATAGTATTCAATGTCTGCCTGAAAGATATCAGAAGGTGTAGGTTGTTCTATGACATTTGCTCTAGTCCCAGTAAAGTTTCCATCTGAATCCACGGCAGAACGCATGTCAATCACATCACGCAGATTGATTGTTACGCCAGCAGGAGTATTAAATGCAGGAATATCCTCATAGTTTACTTGACCAGTATATGAGTTGACTGCTATATAATCACCAGTACCATGCAAGAAGTGTCTAAATTTATAGAACACACTTGATGGTGATGATGCGCCTGGACTTAGTTTTAGTCTTGCATTGTCATAAAACCCTGCTCTCTGACCATTATCAATTGTAAAGTTTCCTGATATATCTGTTCCGTTTGCAGAGTCTTGTCTAATATATTCTACATCATACAAGTCTGTTCTGTGTAAATTAACTTCATTATTAGATACACCACCACTACCAGTTACAGTAGTAAGTGTTTTATTAACAAGAGTTGGTGAACTCTTCTGGACTTTTGCATATACAGTGTATGAACCAGTTGAACCTGAAATAGCAGGAGTTCCCCCTGATATTGTGAAAGATGTATTACCTGCACCTAAACTAATTGTAGGACTAACAACAGTTGCACCACTAGTGCCATCCATTCTTACTACAATCCAACTACCAGAGTTTGCGAATGCTTCACCTGCAACAGATAATGAACCAGTAATATTACCACCACTTGGTGTTAAGTTAGGAATTACTCTTTGAACTTCAAAGTCTACATCTGTAACAGACTTAGGTCTTGGATTAGGTGTAGTGTAGATATTGTTTACTTTTTGTGATTCTTTTAGAACACACTTAGAATTCTCAAGTACAACCTTGGCAAACTGATTGGTCTCTCCAACCCTTGCAATCATTTTAGTATTACGGAATGATTTACCTGCATCCATTTGAATATCAAATAGATATGCTTTATGGTCAGCACCATCTTCTTCTAGATATCTTAATCTAGCAGTTCCGATTTTACCACCGTTACCTGACCCACCTAGTTTAGCATTTGTTCCAGAAGAGTCAACTAATACTAACTGTTCGAATGAATTGTCTGATAAGTCACCAGAAATATCAGCACCACCTTCAACATTAATATATTGACCATAACCAATACCTATGTTTTCATTAGTATTTGTGACTGTTGTTCTAGGTTTTGGAATAGTAAGTTTTGTAGGTTTCTCTGTAGCACCACGATAACCATTGACATACGCAACCCCATCACCAATCGATGCGATAAAGTTCGTACCAGAATCACTATAATCTGCGTCAAAGTTTTTGACAATATAATTACCTGATTCATCGAAAGTTCTTTGTGCGAGAACTTCGTTAATTTTATTGTAATCGTCTGCACCAGTTACTTGGTCAACAATGTTACCATCTACCACATCACAGTAGTAAACAAAGTTTTCACCACTTGCAATCTGGTCTTTTGTTGTTAAAGTAAGTTGAATTCTATATCGGTCAGCACCAGGCGATGATAAGTTAGGCACTGCACCCTGATTATCAAATAGTGCATTATCGTCAGCAGAAGTAACAATGTCTTCTGTTATTTTGAAACCAACAACTTTAGTTGGGAATCTTGTATACTTGGAAAGTAGAATCTTCTGTCCTTTAGTAAAGACAAAATGTCCACGAGTAAAGAAGTCTCCTGCTCCGTTTGCAAATAAACAACCTTGACCAACGGCAGGGTTTGCAGTTGTATTTATGGATTGAACTGTAAGGTTACCAGAAGAAGCACCTGTTAGTGTTGCTCCTGCGTTGAATCTTATTGGGTTAGTATTTGATTGTCCTGCACCAGAAGTATTAACATACTGAACATAAAGTGTATCTGGGTCAGAACCTTCTGCACCAACAAACTGTAAAATCTTTGCTTGTACTGTGTCGTTTGTTCCACCAGATTGTGTAAGAGTTACACCAATCAAAGTTGATGTATCTGTAGGAATGTTTGTAGATTCGATTTTGACGAACTCATAATCACTAGTAATACTAGGCCCGCCTGGATTTACAGAAGCACCTTCCTTAAAGATATTACGACCAAATCGTGCAATCTCTTCTTGAATAATAGTCTGTAGTTGAGTTAACTCTCTTGCTTGTAATGCTCTACCAGAATTAAATAGAATTCTGTGATAATTGTCACTATCAATAAAGTCATCTTTGTAAGTAGATGAGAAAACTGATTCTGTAAATGTATTTGGCATCTCTTATACCCTAAATTTGTATTACGACTTTGATATCTTCAGTTTGGTCACTTGCACGAGTCACCGATGCTCTATTATCAATATAGAGTATTTCACCGTCACGAGTATCAATCTCTGGTTTTACGAATGGTGCTTGTGAAGAATCTAACAACCCTGCACCATTACCATTTGTTTCTGAAATCGATTCACCTGTAGCAAAGTCACCATATCCAGTATCTCTGGTTTGGTGATAGAATACATTTGATGAATCAACTCTATCTATCAGTGCTTCTACATTACTAGTAGCACCTTTAATTCTGTTGTCTGGAGTAAATGCCTGAGTTACTGAAGAGAACTTGAGTTTCTTCAGAGCAAGACCAGTATTTTCTGAGTATACTACACCGTTAGCAGATGAGTCTGTTTGCAATGGATTTCTAATAATTCCAACTGTTCTGAAATCATTACCAACCACAAAGTCAGACTGACCATCTGTAGTCTCCGAACCAGTTGCCTTAATAGACATCATAAGTCCAGTTGACTTTAGGTCATCTCTTGGGTCAGCACCCATACCATCTACGCACCCAATAATTGGTCTGATAGATGCAGGTTTAGTAGGTGACCCACCACCTGATACTGTTACTGTTGCTTTTCTTTGTCCACTTCCGAACATAAGTGTTCCAGAGGAATCAATGATTTCTGCTTTCACAACAATACCACCAGAGATGGTTAGTCCACCTTTAGCAGTTTCTAGAAGTGTTGTTCCAGTAAGTTGACCACCCCCACCTGCGGAATCAGTACCTCTGAATCCTAATGCACTATCATATCCATATGCATTTACTGTTAGTGTTGGGTTTGAGGTGTATCCTGCACCACCAGAGTCAATAGCAAATCCAAGTATCTGTCCTTTTCTTGCATTGTTCTGGACAGTAAATTGTTCGATGTCAGATGCTTGTGAACTTGAGTCTGTTGCAGTTTGTAATTTTACAGGAATAAAGTTTGCGGCGACAAACTTGTTAGCATCAATCGCAGAGATTGAATAAGCAAATTTCCAGATATAACCATCTGCCGTAGCAAATGGAGTACCAGTTGTGTTACCAGTTGGTTGCACTGTTGATGCTTGTGCAGCCCCTGTTGCATCTTTTGATTGTTGTAAACAAATGTAAATTTGGTTGTTGTCATTCATGACATAGTATGTCTGAGTAGGATACCCAACTTGTTTATCATCATATGCGGAATAAATCGCACCAGATGACCAGTTGTATCTTGGTACAACAAATGTTCTATCAACAACCTTCTTGACAGATTGTAGACCATCACGAAAATCCTCTTCCTCATACAAATGAGATTGAGCAGTGGGTGCTACATCTGAGTCATTCCAATCCTCTGACCTACCAATACCAATATAGTATTCGTTTGCGGATGAATCAAAATCTGCAATCAATTGTTCGATTGCTAGTTTTTTCTGTTTCGTTGTTAAAATTGCCATTTTAATTTACCTATGATACAAAAGTAGTTCCGTTATTACCGACCATAAACCACTTACCTTCTCCTGTGTTCCATACTAAGATACATCCTTCACCTTGGTCTATTTGAATATATCCACTACCTGTGCTAACTCCCTGAATATTAGATGAACCCCCTGAAGGAGTTACTCTTACTTGTCCACTGTTCACATTACTCAAGAATAGTAAAGTTCCTGTTTTAGTTCCATCTGCTAATGTAGGAACAATCTGTGAACCACTATTAAATATAGTATGTGGTTGTGTTAATACAATTGCAGTGTTACCTGTAATATCTGTACCTTTTTCAACAGACATTGCAGTTGAAATATGTACTGTAGATGTTCCTTTACCTGCAAGGTCAAGTGAGATATTACCATCGTCACCTACTGCACTAATTTTTGGACTATTATTAGTCGCATTGTTTTTAAAATCAATGTGGTTTACCGCACTTGCAACTCTAGTAAATGTAAATGCTTCGTTTGATGCACTATCAAAGAATACTGAACCTAGATTGATACCACCAATCTTTGCGTTGTTAAATGATAAACCATCGATAGTTTTGTTCGTTAATGTTTGTGTTGTATTTGCTAATACAAATGAGTCACTATCTGACAATGCAGGAAGGTTTAGATTTGTATTAGCAGATAATCCACCTGCAACAACATTATATGTATGACTTGCATCTGCATCCTGAATCTTTGGTGCAGATAATGTAGGAGCAGTTAAAGTTTTGTTTGATAATGTCTGAGATGCAGAATCTAGAACAATAGTTCCAGAATCATCTAAAAGATATTGAAAATTGTCTTGTGTAGGGTTAATGGCATGTAGAACCGTTTCATGTGAGTCAGCAGAAGTTCCTTCGAATTCTACTCCTTGAGCAGTCAAAGTTACTGTCGCACTGAGACTATCTCCACCGAACTTTGCGTAAAGTTCTGAGAAGTTCTCATCTATTTTTTGGGCGGCAACTCTGAGACTATCCCCAGTTCCGTCATTTGCCGTAGTACCCCTGTTCAGTGTTTGCTTTGCCATTTATATACCTATAATATACTTTACTCTATTTATACTAGTTTTCTAACTAAGATGACCTAAGTTCAACAAATATTGGTCAGAATCCGCACTATAGAATACATGTCTGTCTTGGTCTATAGTCTCGAAGTCAAAATTGTTAGAGAAATCTATACTTGTATCGTCCAGTGTTGGTGAAGATGCGATTTGTGCTTCACGAAGTGAACTGTACTGTAAGTTAATCTCATTAATTGTTTTAGCAGACAACTTATCTAGGTTAAAGAATTCTGTTCTAATTCTAGACTTAATACCTGCCGAATCTACTGCGAAATCATCTACTAATGAAGTTACATCTGATACACCTGTGTCTCCCATTGATACTACTCCTGTAATTGCAATAGGTGGTGGTGGTTCAATAACAACATTGGGTGCAAGTATAGTATCTTCTTTCTGAGATATAATCTGCACTTCAGAACCAATGAACATACCAGCTGGATGAACAAATAACTTATATGGTTGAATCCATTCAGATTGTGATAATTCGGAACGAACCAGAATAGCAAACTGTTGAAATAATTTATTATTTGTTAAAAACCTTTGCGAATCAAATCCAATTTTTGATGTTGGTCTGTAAGTTTCATTGATGTATGTTTGATACTTTGTTCTTGCTCCGTCACTATCTAGTTGACCATATTCTGTAGCAGGGAATACTGGACTCCCCTTCGATGCTTCTTCAAGTGCTTCAAGTTCTATTTCTCTGAAGTCATCTCCACCATTTAATTTAAACACTTGTTCTTTAGTGTAAATAATTTCTGGGTCAACACTGAAGAAAGTTCTAAAGAACTGTTCAATAGAATACTTAGTTCCCTTAGAACGATACAGTGTGTTTGAGTATTTGGCAGCTGCTCTTTTATCAGCAAATCCTTCGAAGTATGCTTGACCCAAAAGTAATTCATCTTCAATATACTCAAGTAAATCTAAATCTGTTTGAGTAATGTCTCTATTGTAAAACAACTCATTGATTAGTCTTGTAGGTGAAGTATCCTCATCTTGATAATGATAATACTCATCTAATAGAGTAATTAGTTTAGGATATTCAGTTCTGAAGAACTGAGGTAGAACCTCTTTGATTGTGTTTACAGGAAACGCAATCTCTCTTCTATTTAAATCCTTGAGTGTATCGTCTTGTTTATGAGTCATCTTAACTTGTCACATTAGGGTCAACATCAACAATCTTAGTAAATGATTGTGTTGTGTCAAACTCAATGATGTCTTCTCTTAATGGTGTTACCGCACTTTGGTTTGCAGGGGTCACTGATAATTTGATAAACTGATTTGCTCCAACAAAGTTATCGACTGTAAGACCAACAATATTTACGGTGTCACTACTAAAGTCACCTGCATTATCGATTTCAATTTTACTGTCTTCTGCGTTAAATACTTCTAATACATTAGACCCTAATCGGTTTCTTAATACACAGTTCTTACCTCTGAATAAGAACGATGATGATTCAATAACAAGATTCTTATCGTCTGCTTCAGCAATTTGTGTTGCGTATCTAATCTTATGGTCTTGTCTAACTGTAAGTGTAGGAGTAAATCTTCTTTGCATTTTCACTTCCATACGAGATGAAAGAATTGCAGGAGATGACGCATCAATCAATGATAGTAAATTTGACCTTCTAAATGATTGCCCAAATCTACCAGTATTAGTTGTGAAATAATCTGTAATAACCTGATTGACATTATCTTGAATTGTGTTACGAGATAATTGTGTCAGGTTTTGATTAAATTGGAAGAATGTTTTACATTCTATAAATGTTTTAATAGGGTCAACAAATCTAAGTTTGAATGATGCTACTGATAATTGTTTTGCAAGGTCTTGTATCTGACTCTTAGTGTCTGATATTGTCACCGTGCTAACATCATCATTGAATAACACAGAAAGGAATACTGCACCAAACTCAGCATCAATTGCATCTTCTCCACCGAATGCTCTAATGTCTTTAATAAGAGTTGAAAAGTTTTTTAGAACCAAGGCAGAATAATCTACTGCGGTCACCATTCTATTTTGTGACGCATACTGGAAAGGAGCATTGAGTCGAATAGACTCAACACTTTCTTTTTCTCCACCACCCACTGCTCTTGCATGAGTTGTAACTGTTAAGTCATATCCAGTCCCTAAAACTGTAACCTTTGCTTGTGGTTCAAATACTTTTGCAGTATCACCTGCATCACCATTTGTAGCAATGTATGTAATAGTAATCTTACCACCATCATTAGGCGCACGACCAAGAGTTACACCATTACCAAAGGATAATTCAAAATTACCATTAGGTGATTCTTTTAGAATGTATACTGTTGAGTTTGCATTGATTGTTGTTGCTTTTAATAGATTTGAATATGTAGTAAATGAAGATGAGGACGGAGTATCAAATACTTTTACAACTGCGGTATCGATATCTAACTCTTCATCTTGAATTATGTAAACTGGGTTGTCACTTGATTTAGTAACAAGAAATGTCTTTGTTCTACTTGTACCTTCAAAAACTTCTATGTTTTTACTACCAGTAGAGTTTTGGAATTCGTAGATACCTGCACCATCATCTGTTGCAGTAATATCTGAAATAGTTTGGAATACAAAAGTAGTGTCATCAACAACTGAATTAAATTTATAACCAGCTGGAATCTGTAGTGTGGATGGTCTACCAGTCACACCAGATAGATTTAAACTCAGATTCAATACTGCCTTTGATGCAGTTCTGGAGTCTGGAATATATCCAATACCTTCGGCAAGGGATACTAGAGAACTACGAAGTTGTGCAGTTCCTAAGAATGATTCGTTAAGAGCAAAATTAGCAGTCAATGCATTATAATGAGTATTGTAAGCAAGAACATCTAGAATATTAGATAGACCAGATGCTTCAAAGTTATAATCAGCAAACTCAGGTTTATCTGCTAAAAAGGTTTTTAGATTGTTCTTAATCGCATCGAATGATAATGCGGTTGATTTTATTGTCGTTGCCATCTTATCTTAACCTATTCAGTGTTGTAGTAAACTCTACTATTTCTTCAGTATTTACTACTTCGAATTTTATTGTAACATTAAGAGTATGTTTATCAGGTTGTAAATCGACTTCTAAATCTAGAATCTTTGCTCTAGGTTCATAGGTATTAATTGTTCTCTCAATATTTCTTCTTAATACACCTGACTTACCCCTGTCTGCTAATTCAAACAATTGACCTCTTACATCCCCACCAAAATCTGGTTTAAAAGGTTTTTCTAAAAGGTCAGTCATAACTAAGGTCTTAACTGCTTGTTTTACGGCAGCTGCATCCGTCTTCTTGAATATCTCTCCAGAAGAGGGTTTTGCCTTGAACGCAAGGTCAATATCTTTATACTCTCTAACTCTACTACTCGCAATATTTGCGGTTTGTAGATTAGAAGTATCTTCTTGTGCGAATGCTCTTCGTGTTGCCATGATACTATTTATAAGGGTTTACGAGTCTTTTGGTAAAATTTCTATTAGTTCACCTCTACTTTGAAGGTGATTATTAAACTGTGTTTCTACTTCCTTCTTAAAATCAACTTCAAAATTTTCTGGTACACTTGGCATAAGCAATCCTATCTGTGCAGTTAGACTCTCATCTTTATTATATTCATCATAATCTAGGATAATTTTTTCATACTCAACAAAGTCTTTCCAGTATTCAGCAACCTCAAAGGTCTTCTCAAAGTCAATCTGTCCGTCCTGCCCAATCACTTGATAGTATATCAACTCTCCTTTGGACTTTTGTTCTGATATATCATCAGCAAATCTATAGGTTGGTTCTGTTGTATCCAGAACACCTTCACTAACAATCAATCGAACATCGTTAAAATGCACTGGATTTTCTCCAATAGTTTTTATTGCTATCGCATGTAATATTAGATTTCTTGCTATCTGTCTTCTTACAAAAGCAAATGATTCGTGGTTAAATGATGTTCTATCACCATATGAACCCAGAAACTTTGCCATCGTAATACCAGATGCCAGTTTAGTATTGGAGTTAATATCTACTTGAAACTGTGGATTGAACTGAGGGTCAATTAATATTTTATTACTCATGTTGTAAACCTCTTACCTCTATTTTGTATCGAATTACCTAGAGGTGTAAATCCAAATCTTTTTGCTTTTGTTTTACCACTAGCAGTTCTACCAATCTTAGGTGGAATCTTACTATTGTATTTTGGATTAAGTTTTCCTTCTGCAACTAATAGATTTGCAACATCATCTCTGTTTACTGGAGACCTAAGTGCAGAACGAATCTCTTGATTAGTTGGAACAAATCTAAACACATCATTGTAATCATCTGTGTGGGTGATACTATTCTTAATTCTATCTCCTGCATCGACTATTACTGTCTTGATAGCATATGTTCCAGTAGTACCAAAGTCCACAACATCTGGTGGAGTGATTGGGTCTTTACCAGTAATCTCTGCTTGAACTTTAGTTGCGGCGACATGTGTATCTCCAACTGTAGAACCAGAGGTTGCAGCCTCACCATATGATTGTGAATGTGCAAGGTCTGCTACTTCTGCGAATCCTGCTATATTAGCATTGTATGCTTCAACTGCTTCGTCAGCAATACCTTTGAATGTTCCGTGGAAGATTGCACCAGAAGATTCTGCTACTGCACCTTCATTACCCATGTATACTCTACCAGTAAAGTCAACGGTCTTACCACCAATCGACCCTGCTTGTCCCATAACAGATACATTATTTACACCTGTTAAGTTGGTTGATTTAGAGATTGCAACCAGACTCTCTTTTGATGATAGATGCATACTGACTTCAGATGCCATGTCAATCGTGCCTTCAACAAGGTTTGCCTGATTACCATTGACTGCCTGAACATTATCTGCTAACATAAGATTAACATTATCACCGATAGTTTTGTGTGTCCTTGTACCGTGTGTGGTATACTGAACATTCTTCAATACTGTTGTTCTATTGTTGTCCTTGATTGTGGTCTCTTTGTTACCTGCCACATTGACATTATAATTACCACCGACATCGACATTGTAATCACCTGATA
>CEPA01050089.1_pt1 | contig 29658 bp, 19 predicted proteins | sample 356241 | NCBI WGS metagenome assembly CEPA01 (sample SAMEA2620542, study PRJEB7988) | marine metagenome | biome: marine biome (ENVO:00000447); feature: surface water layer (ENVO:00002042); material: "saline water (ENVO:00002010), including plankton (ENVO:xxxxxxxx)" | depth 5 m
AACCTGTTTCTCTACCCATTCTGGATGGACCGGTACGTGTCTGTGCCAGTGACAGAACATTACTTCTTCTCCGGTAAGCAAAATTCCACCGTCAATTGGCTGACCTATTGCTGATTTTTGGTAAAGCCTGTTTGACAACGGTGCAGGTATAAACCAACCATTACTTCTCCAGACTGGAAAAGGGTTAGGCTTTGAAGGTGCACCGTCAATAGATAACCCAATTGGTCTTGATGGACGTGGCCTGGGCTTCGACTTCCTACCCTCTGCCATGACTGGCCCACAGTGACCAGTCTTATGTGCCTCCCCCTTACTCCACGGTACAAGGGAGAGTTATGGTAGACGGTTACCTTGGGACCATTACTACTGAGGAGCGGATGCTCTTACACCTCGTTGACAATCCATTGCCAGAAGGACAGTGGGAAGCCCCTTTTGCTGTTACACAGGCGGGAATATCTGCAGCAGTACATGTTCAAAGAAAACATGTTCCTAGGACATTAAAGCGACTTGAAAAGCGTGAAGAATTACACTCAGGTCAACGACATGTCCCTGGTGCAAAGCAGCGTAGAAGAGTATACGGTTTAACAATCCAAGGAAGAGAGAGAGCAAATGCCCTTCGAGATAGAATATTGTCTGAGTCTGTGCTAAAAGATGGGAAAAAAGTAATACTAGGATCATTGAGAAAAGGCGGCCAAATGACCCTCGATTTACTCTCGCACCTTGACGAGGGAATGGTGTTTCATCCAAATCCCGTAGTGTCACCAGTTTCTAATCCCGAGGGGATTGCCTCTCTCGATGCACAAGCAGGAGAAAATCTGGTAAAGAGAATGTTTGCTAGGGCTTGGGAGGATGGCAAGATAACCAAAGATGAGCAACAGCTTATCACAGAAGTAGTAACATTCCTCGGTATGCATCCCGAGAGGGTTGAAAGGTTATCAGAAGAAGCCAGAAAAGCCCAAAATGCCCCTCCGCCTGAAGAAGTTTACCGGGACATGCTAAGACAAGCATTAGTAGATGGAGAAATAGTGGAGGATGAAATTGCTTTACTTACTACTATGAGGCAGGCATTTGGGATAGATAACGAAACGCACATGAAACTCTTAGAGGAAGCAAAAACAGACCCCATTCTTGATGACTCTGCGCAGACATACAAGGCTACGCTAGTAACCGCACTTGCGGATGGTATGATAACTTCCGATGAAGAGGCAATGCTAGAGACATTAAGGGAAAGCCTCGGAATAACCGATGTTAGACATGCTAACATGTTGGCAGAGTTGCTCGATAAAACCGAATGATAGAGAAATGATGGAGAGATAAACATGGGAATGAGTGATATTGAACATGAGACCCACGATAGACTGGTAAATCTTCAGACCCAATTGAAGAATATGTCTGGTGATGTTGTCTTAGTGGGAGACATAATGTTAGACCGTTATATCCATGGCTACGCAAATAACCTGAACTCTCGTGCGCCTGTTCCAGTTTTGAAGGAAACCGAGAGATACGAAGACGTCGGTGCCGCTGCCCACGTTGCAAGGGGACTAGAAAACATCGGACTTGATGCCATCTTGTTTGGAGTAATCGGAGATGATTTAGCAGGTAATAATATTCTAGAAGCATTAGAAGAGGAGGATGTTGATTGTGATGGAATTGCAATAATTGAAGACAGAGTCACCACAGTGAAAACTAGGCTAATTGCTGGGAGAGAATATCTTATTTCAAGTCAGCAATTGTTACTCCGTTGGGATATTGAGGATGATACACCAATAAATTCTGAAGCACATTCATCGATTATTGACCAAGCAGTCTCAAAAATAGGCAGTTCAGACGTGCTAGTAATTTCAGATTATGGTCAAGGCGTTGTAACCGACGAAGGTGCCGCACGTTTGATTAACGCAGCGAAGGTTGCTGGTGTACCGGTGATTTGCGACCCTAAGCTTACAGGACTACACCGTACGGCAGGAGCAGATTGGGTGATATTCCAAACGCGCGGTTTAGATCTCATGGCAAAAAGAATGGCATGTTCTGATTCTTCCGAAGCAGCAAAGATACTAATTCGTGAGAATGATTGGAAGAATCTAGTTGTGTTACAAGGAGAAAATGGGGTTATAGTTTACACTAATGATGACCAGGTAATTTCTACCCCTTGCACACTGTCAGAACCACGAGGTGCCATCGGTATAATCGATGCTGCTGCAGTTGCTGTTGCTGCAGGAGTGAATCTTGGTTTAGAGGTCACGGATATTGCACACTTAGCGAATGCTGCCTGCGAATGCATCATGAGTGGAACACAAAAATTCACACTTACCAGTGGTGATCTAGCAAACAGGCTCGGAGAAGTCGCTTGGAGTTTACAAATATCACAGAGGTGATGATTTGAGTTATTGGGTAAGACCAACGACTGCTGACATTGGCATACGAGCCTTTGCTAAAAACAGAAATGAATTATTGCGCGAAATGACCATTGGTATGCAGTCGATTGTTTTAGAAGGAAAGCAAGATATAAATTCGTTGACAAGGAAGACTGGTAGATGGGAAGTTTTTCATGATGGAAGTTTTGAGATCTTGGTTGTAAAATGGTTGGATGAGATACTTTACAGAAGCGAGGTATATAACGAGTTTCTGGTTGACTGCCAACCCATTATCAAAAGTGATAGGATAGAAGCAGAAGTTTCCTTCGTAGAAAAATCGTTTGTTAAACTTGAATTGGAAATTAAAGCTACAACTACACATGAATTTACATTCAGAGAAGTAGCATCAGGAGAAACAATCCCGTCGATTTGGGAAGACATCCCCTCATTCGATGGGCCTGGTTGGTACGGAGATGTCGTCTTCGACATCTAAAGTAGCAATTACACCTGCCAGAAGACCGATTGGACCCAACATCATACATGTAATTAACACAGGTGCAGATATCTGTATTGGTCTACCAGCAGCCAACATTCGCATCCAAATGTATCTACCAATGAAAGTATCCATGACCAAAAAGTGCAACCATGCAAGAATAATCATCTGTTCTGTCGAAAATAATTCAACGACTATTTCGGGTGTGGGCATGTCCGATGCTAACGTGATCAGGACTTTACCCATGTTCGGTAGTAAAAGAATGGAATATGAGGCAATTAATGGAAATATGCAGATTTTCAGGTTTCCAACAATTTTGCGAGTGATGTCGTGCTTTGGAAGAAACCACATCAGGACCCACATTGGAAATATGAATGAAGAAGAAAACCAGAAGGTAATCGACACTAGATCCATAACTTTGCCTCGTTATTAAAAATGAATATTCTTTTACAATATTTTGTATGAAGGCTAGTGGGAATTCCAAGGGTGGACTCTCGTATCCACGAACCAAATCCACCGACTTCCTCCGTCCCGTTACCCCACGGCACCCATGGCCCCAGGTAGGGCTGCTCCGTTCCCGGCCTGACCTGTTCCCCCGGTTATTCAGTTCCCGACTCCTTCCGGCTTCGGTTCATGACACCCGGGTCACGTGGGGGCGAGACATCGACGTCCGCCAGTGGGAATCCGTGGACCGGCTGAGCCGCCCCCTGGCTTTCGGACCGCCATTTGCGATTTGCGGAAGAGGGCACGCAAACTCCCCTCCTATCCCACCGCGCCGTGCATCTTGCATGTTTTGAACCCACCGAATCTTAATCTTCGGCTTCTTCATACTTTGACGGACAACTGGTTTTTATCACTTCGGCTTCAAAAATCCAAATTCCATTTGATTCCTTGAGAACTCCTTCAGCATACACTGTTCTATTGTCATCTAAACCATTTGATACGGATGCTTCGCTGAAATCGACGTATATTTGTTCGTTCTCACCGTGCAAAATAAACATGTAAGATGAGTTATCGATTGAACCATCTAATACCTCACCTCTGATTGCGATTTCACGACCTTCAAGATTCTCAGGATTTTTCATCACTTCATCTACTGTTCTTGTAGCCTCAGGTGTTGTAACAAGCAATGTAGCAGCAAGTGCTGCAGTTAGAACTCCACCAATGATTAGTAACCTTGCTCGGTGTGTTAACATGTCAAACTCTCCTTGCAAGTCCTACAGCATCTTGTATTCGAGTCAAACCTTTAGATTTGAGTTTCTTTTCAAGACCATTGACGATTGATTTGATTGCGGATGCTCCGCTGAATACTAGCGAAGAATAAATCTGTATCAATGTCGCTCCGTTAGTGATTTTTTCCCAGGCATCTTCAGCGCTGCTTATCCCTCCAACCCCAATAATCAACCAATCACCATTTGTGTGGTCGGCGATAAGGCGGATCACCTCTGTTGATCTATCACTCAATGGTTTGCCTGATAAGCCACCTTGCTCAGACATCGGATGGGAATTATCGGGTCGGCTTAGTGTAGTGTTAGTTGCGATGATACCTGCGCAGTCGAGGTCTCTTGCCGTGTTAACTATGGATTTAATTTGTGCATCTTCCAAATCCGGTGCGATTTTCACTAATACTGGCTTTTTGCCACTGTGGGTTTTGACTGATTTAATTATTCTAGCAAGGTCTTCATCCTTTTGGAGTTCTCTAAGATTTGGTGTATTGGGAGAAGATACGTTAATTACAAATCCATCAACATAAGGTCCGCAGACCTCGACAGTCTTTGCATAATCAAGGTGAGCATCCTCTAATGACGTAATTTTTGATTTACCGACGTTAAGGAAAACCGGTATGTTAGGCTTTTTTGTTTCAGACAGATGAGAAGCCATTTTTTTACTTCCTGGGTTGTTGAATCCCATGCGGTTTATCAGAGCTTTGTGTTTTGCAGAACGGAACATTCGTGGTTTTGGATTTCCCTGTTGTTCATGTTGCGTGACCCCCCCAATTTCTATGAAACCAAAACCAAGGTTCTCCCAACCTTGCATTGCATCTGCTTTTTTGTCCATCCCTGCGGCGAGACCCAGTGGATTAGAAAACTTCAGGCCAAATGCTTCACTTTCTAATTTTCTAGGTTTGTAAAGAAGCCTCAGGAACATCCTTCCAATTGCAGTAAAAGATGCTAGTTTGAGCCCTAGAATCGCCCGTTTGTGAGCCTTTTCACTATCCATTACCGCCAAAAAAGGCCGGATGAACAATGCATATCCTAGTCCCATCGTCCCGTTGTTTGAAAGCGCATGCTTCAAATCTTGCCCTGCTATGGGCGTTAATATGGACATGAGTGACCCCAGGTGGCCTTCCCTAAGAGAGGCTGCGCGAAGGTTCCTACGAGTTGATTCATGCAGGCTATCGGTTCCCAAAGAATTTGTGAACAACGCATGGGATTTAATTCAACTAATTTCAGATAACGTCCCAGCCAAGACTGGGCTACCATCTGTCATAGAGGGACCATTATCCATAGAAGGCTTGGCGCATTTCGGAAGTGATGAACCAAGTCTAGAAGTCTGCTGGGTACCTAATACTGATTGGTACGAATTTGAGGACCAAGTGAAATTTCTTCTTGAGGCTGGATATCCCGGTTGCGCTGGATGTGGAGGAGAAATATCAGAGAGCGAATGGAATGAGTCCTCCCGGCGAACTATATTTCAGCAAGAAAAATATTGAAAGTTTTACTCAGGTACTATAGTACCTGTTTGAAAACCGACTAAACCGAGGCTTCAAGTATCCCCGGTTTTCCCACGCCAAACCATGCCAGTCGTCATTGTAGCCGAGAAGCCCAGTGTCGCAGGTGATATTGCCAAGGTTCTAGGAATCAATTCGAAACAAGAAACACACTGGCAATCAGAAGAAATCTGGGTGACTTGGGCTGTCGGCCATCTGTTAGAACTCAAAACACCTGAAGAATATGATGAATCATTCAAAAATTGGAGAAAATCTATTGACAAACTTCCGTTTATTCCAGAGAAGTTCCAATTAAAGCCGATTACAGGAAGGGGTAATAACCGAAAACAATTAACAGCCATTAAAAAAATGATTACATCAAAAGAATGTACAGAGGTTGTAAATGCGTGTGATGCTGCGAGGGAAGGAGAACTCATTTTCAGGAGAATTGTAGAGTTTTCCAAAGTAAAATGTAAAACCAGCAGAATGTGGCTACAGTCTCTTACTAACGACGCTATTCTAAATGCTTGGAACAATCGCTCAGCATCATCAGATTATGAACCACTAAGAGATGCAGCAGTTTCACGTGCTGAAGCTGATTGGATTATTGGGATGAACGGCTCTAGAGTCGCAGCTACTTTCCTTAGAACTACACGCAATGACAAGAAGTCACTTTCCCTTGGAAGAGTACAAACGGCAACTCTTGGGATGATTGTCGATCATGAATTATCAATTCTTTCTCACAACCCAGCTCCTTTTTGGGAGCTTGAAGGACACTTTACAAGTGGGGACGCTTCTTGGAGCGCAAGATGGGAGCGAGCGGGGCACAAGGACGATGATGAGCGTCCTGAATTGAAAGCACACAGGATAATGGAAGTTTCAGAAAAAGAACTTTTAGAAAATATTCTTGCAAGCGATGGTGATTTTACAGTTACGCAAACCGATAGAGAAGCAAAAGAAAAACCACCGCTGAACTTTGACCTTACTAGTTTACAAAGAGAAGCAAATAATATCTGGTCTTGGTCAGCAAGACGTACTTTGTCTGTAGCACAAGAGTTGTACGATACTCACAAGCTAACTACCTACCCGCGAACAGATTCTAGACACCTACCTGAAGATATGATGGAATCTATTTCAAAGACAATAAAACAACTAGGAGCACAAGACAAACTCAATTCGCATTCCAAAAGATTGGTAGATAATGGATTGAAGAACGTTAAAAGAAACTTTGACAATTCCAAAGTTTCTGACCATTACGCCATCATCCCAACCGGAAAACTACCAACTGAAAACTTAAGCGCTGATGCATCGAAACTATACGATTTGATAGCGAGGCAGTTCTTAGCATCATTCCACCCAGAGTCTATCTGGAAAGTTGAAAAAAGAATCACAAGTAAAATGGGTCAAGATTTCATCAAAGAGGCAAGGAGTCTTTCTACACCGGGGTGGCGCGCCGTTCGACCAAAAAAACAGGATTTGCCAGAAGGCTGGGGTAAAATATCCGCCAACCCCGGTCCTGCTGTAATGGAAAGTCACGAGTTTAAGGAAGAAAAGACAAAACCGCCCGGGCGACTAAAGGAAGCAGGTTTATTGCGTCTTATGGAACATGCAGGTAAAAAAATCGATGATGAGGATCTAGCATCAGCCATGAAAGGTAAGGGCCTAGGAACACCTGCAACGAGGGCTGAAACCATTGAAAAATTAATTTCGAGAGAGTTCATTGGTCGTGGAAGAGGAGGTTCTCTAAGAGCCACACCCCATGGTATCAAAATTATAGATATTCTCAGAAAAATTCCTGTAAATTGGATTACATCTGCAGAGTTGACTGGAGATATGGAATCGAAACTTGATGGAGTACAGAAAGGCACGAACAAAAGAGATTCTTACATGTCAGAGATAAGAGATAGAGTACAAGAATTGGTAGATAAGATTAGAGATCATGACCGGTCTAAATTATATTCTGCTCAAAAATCAATCGGGTGCTGTCCGACCTGTGATGCAGACGTCAAAGAAACCATCTTATCTTACATTTGTGAGAAAAATGAAGGTAGAGAAAAAGGATGCTCATTTGTAATGTGGAAAGACGCAAGTGGAAGATGGTTTGATAGGAATACCGCTTCGAGGCTTCTGGAAGAAAAGGAGATAGAGAATCTACACGGATTTTTCTCAAGAGCAGGTGAACCATACGATGTCACAGTGAAAATAGGCGAAGATGGTAAGGTTTCAATCGCAGGCAGCGAATCAGAAACAACTGGATCAGACGATGAGGAACTGTGTGAGTGCCCAAAATGTGATACAGGTACTATTCGAATTGGGACTGTTACATATGCCTGTGACGTCCCTGAATGCACATTTAGGGGGCTTGGAAGGAATGTTTGTAAGAGAGATATATCTAAAGTCGAGGCAAAGAAAATTCTCACAGAAGGAAAATCAGATCTTATCGAAGACTTCATTTCAAAAAGAGGGAAAACATTCCCTGCATTCCTCGTACTTGAAGAAAATAAAGTTGGGTTTGAATTTCCTCCTAGAGCGCCACCAGCCGATGCAAAAAAATTCGATGTCGTAGAGGGTGTTCTTGCTATCTGTCCTAAAACCAACGTCGGTGTAATCGAAACTGAAACTCACTACCAAGCTGAAACTAATTCTGAAGGATGCAAGATATCGTTTTTGCGAGAAATCAGCAAGAGAACAATAACTCGTGAGGAGGCAAAAACCCTGGTAGAAACCGGAAAATTAGGTCCTTTTGAAGATTTCACATCAAAAGCCGGTAAACCGTTCACCGCTGTTCTTTATCTGAAGAAAGATGGAAAGATTGGATATCGCTTCGCGAAGAAGTAATACGGCACAACCTTGACATTCTTGATTGAAATAGCCTATCTTGATGTACCAAGTTGTCATTATCGGTGCTGGCCCGGTTGGAGGCCGCTTGGCAACTGAGTTATCATCAAGAGGAATATCCACGCTAATGATAGAAGAGCATGCGGAAATAGGCCGTCCTTTTCAGTGTGCAGGACTTGTCAACCCACCGGCAATGCAAATGGTTGGCTTGGAACATACAATTCTGCAAAACGTTGACGGCGCTTTAATCCATTCGCCATCTGGAATAATGGTCCCGGTTGGAAAAGATGGGCGGGTAAGAACTCATGTGGTGTGCAGAAAGAAGTTCGATCAAGGAGTTGTTGCCCAAGCAATGGAAGCAGGTGCGCATTTATGGCTCCTATCTAAACCAATAAAGGCTGAAACCACAAAAGATTGCGTTAAACTAAAAATTGAGAGAGAAGGCGAAATTATCGATTTAGAGTGCCAATTGCTGGTAGGCGCAGATGGTGCTCATTCATGGACTCGAAGATATTTCAAGATGGGGCGACCAAAAGAAATGATGATTGGTTTCCAAGCAGATGTGAGTGGGCTAGAGGGCAAACCAAATTGGCTCGAAATGTACACTGGCAAAGATATCGCCCCAGGATTTTTTGCTTGGGTTATACCTAGCGGTGACAACACTCACAGAATAGGGATATGGAGTCGCCCTCAGGACCTTGATGGGAAAAGTGTGGAAGAATGTTATGAAACACTCATCAATCATACACTGTGGAAGGATAGATTTTCTGGTATGAGAGAAATCGCAAGATATTGCGGCCCAGTTCCATGTGGCACTCTCAGGAAACCATTCAAAGATAGAGTGATGTTAATCGGTGATGCGGCAGGAATGGCCAAACCAACTACAGGGGGAGGAATAGGCCCAGGTTTCAGACAAGTTGAATCCATAATCCAAAAACTAGTTACGGCAATAAATAAAGACAAACTCGAATCTAGTCATCTTGCATCCGTTTGTAAATCTTACAAATCATTTCGAAAAGAACAGGACAGAGCAAAGGCTCTCAGAGATTTACTTGTCACAATCCCTGATGATGAAGAATTAGATTCACATTTCCGTATGTTTAATCGTCCAGAAATTTTGGATTTGATAAACAAGGTAGGTGACATTGAACACCCTGTGCCATTAGGAATGACTCTTCTCAGAAAGGTTCCAGAATTCAGGATGCTAGCCGTAAGAGCAGGTTTCAAACTACTGTTTGCATAGGTGAACTACATGGTACAGATAAAGCATCGAATAAGATATCCTCCTTTTGAATCGTCAAAACTCAATGCGCAAAAAATCCCGATTGTTGAACATGATTTCAACGTCGAAGGACCTGTAATTCCACCGTTTAGGCTGGGCAAGGAAGACTCTTGGTTTGTGGAACGCGTAATATCTGATGATTTTGAGGTCGATACCAAATATCATGGAGAAGTTCCTAAAATTATTGAAAAACAAAGGACAGGTTGGTATCTTCTACCTCACCCAATACACGCAAAAGCTAGGAATATGATTAACATCGCAGTGATAATTCTGTTGTTCTGTTTATTCTATTTATTTTCAACCCCAATACAATCATCAATGGGAATTCCTACATTCGGTACGGGTAAAATCAGACTCGGTTTACTGGACTATCCAGTACTTGCGGTCGTTGTTGTACCACTCATGTTGATTCCTATTGCTCTAAGAGTTACAGCAAATTTAGGAGATTTGAGAAGGCAAAAACATTTCTTGCTAAACTCTCCTGAAAGACCACAAATTGCGATTGAAGAGATAAGTACTGGATCCAATTTAGTTGGTAAAGTTAGTATAAATGAAAAAAGAGATGATTGGATAGGTATGAAACTATCATGGAGAGTTGGCATCTTGCCACCTGCACGGCACAAAGTGTTTGCAGCACTACGTAGGGACCCAGCAGGTCAACCACCGCCTGGGTTAACTACTCCATTACCCCACCACTGGGAAGAAGGCCTTGATGATGGTACAGGCATGGGTGAAGACGCTCCTATGGAAAGGCACGATGCTCCGGGTGGGGTTTTCTTACGCCCGATGAGAATAATGAGTGCAAGTAAATATTTTGATATAGGCTTGGAAGGTGGCAAATTCGATTTAGAAAAACCTGATGGAGACTGGCCAGGTACTGTATACGGGGGATTAGTAAGAGTCCATTGGGAACTAATAGTCAACATCGAAAGGAAACAAGGCGGACCACTTCTTTGGGTCGAACCATTGACCGTGCTTCACAGTGATGAATCTGTAGTGAATGAGAATTTCTCAATATACGACGGACGAACTGAAAGCGATACTCTGTAAATCAAATAATTAATTTGCTACACCTAATCTCACACTCCATGGACCGTAAGGCAGTAAGTGCTGTTTTCTTGGCTGTAATTATGCTATCAGGTTGTATTGGTACGGATGAGAACTCAGAAAATGAGGCCATTAGTGAAGAGCCAACCAAATTTGATGGTGATATCAAAATTACGTCAGAAGTAGGTCATCATCTCTCCCGATATGTCGGAGATGTTGTGTTCGTGGAAATCGAAGTTAGTGTTGAACCTAAGAATACTCAGTACGCCATCGAAAGATTATTTTCGGTTGAGGGCAATGAAAAGAAAGAGGTAGAATCGACCATAACTAGTAGTGAAGATGTCCACAAAATAATTTTCATGCCAGATGAACCAGGTACGTGGGAAATCAGATTGAGACTAATAATTCCCGATGCAGAAATTGCAAACCTTAGCGAAATTCGAGAAACTTTCGAAATTCTCCCGCCCAATGAAGGACCGACTATACTATCGGTTGATTCTATTATAGAATTAGAACAATCTATGCCTGTAACAATATCTGGTGAAGTTATACACTCTACTCCTGAGTCATGCGTGATTACAGATGATGAAATCAGAATTGTAGAGGTTAATTCCGACGGTGAGTTTGATTTGGATCTTGGCTTAATTGAAGACTCTTCTAACCTTACAATATTAGCAATCTGTGGAGTTTGGACACAAACATACGATTCTCGGTTAGTTAGAATCATAATCGCATCCAGCGATGACAGCGACGGCGACGGTATTCCAGATGTTGCAGATTCGTGCCCGAATGGATATGGTGAAGATGAAGGTTGGAACCCAAATGAAGTCACAGACAAGGACGGGGACGGTTGCCACGATTTTGAAGAAGATTTGGATGATGATAATGACCTGATACCTGATATCGATGATGACTGCTCCTCCGTTATAGGCTGGATTAGTGATTCCGATAATGACTATGACAGGGACGGTTGTGCTGACTCCACTGAAGACAACGACGACGATAATGACGGCATTGAAGACGATGCGGATAACTGCCCCAAAGGTGAAATCGGTTGGGATTCAAAACCATACACAGATTGGGACGTAGATGGATGCGAAGATTACACTGAAGATTTTGACGATGATAACGACATGGTAAATGACACAGTTGATGATTGTTGGAGGGGAATCTCCAATTGGATAAGTGATACTAATACCGACTATGACGGGGATGGATGCTTTGATGCTACAGAAGACACTGATGATGACAATGATGGGATAAATGATGTAAACGCAACAGGAATAACATTAGATGAGTGCCCACGAACCCCCTTAGACGCTGTTGATGTCAACGAAAAAGGCTGTGACGCAACGGAAAGGGATTCTGATTCTGACGGGATAGTTGATTCAGACGATGAATGTCCTGGTACTCCCGGTGGAAACATGGTAAATTCTGTTGGTTGCGCAGATATTGATGGAGACGGTGTCTATTCAAATGTAGACGCCTGTCAAGATACTAAATCTAAGTGGACGGTTGATTCTTCTGGTTGTGCTGTTTACCAGTTGCCTGTTGCATGGAAAGAAAACGGACACGGGGATGGGCGAATGGATACTGTAGCGCACTTTTCAGTTCCAACACTTGATGGAACATGGTCATTTAGAAATGAATGGACTGGAGAAGACGTGTACATATTCCTTTTCAAGTACACAGACACATCCGGTAACGGCAACAATGCAGACTGGTCGAAAAACCCCGGTTCAATGATTAGACAATTACCAGATAATGCGCATCTATTTTATGGTTCATTTGACAATTCATACAGAAGCGATGTTCAGAATCGGAAAGCAGCTGTTCAGAATGCACTAAATGCTGATGAGGAATTGAAGTGGAAAGACAGAATACACTACATAGACCAAGACATGTCTACAGCAAGCGGCGGATTGGGTGATTTAATTAGCAATTGGAATACATTTTACTACGGTATCGATCGCTTCCAGAGAGCTAGAGAAATTGGCTCGATTTATGCCTGGACATCACAAACCAATGACATAACACACTGGGCTTACGAAGCACGAATGTACAATTATGAGTATCCTACTGAATTGAGAGAGACCGACCCGAATGTACACACAGTAACTATTTCAGACAATTTATGGCACAATGGTGGTTGGGGCGGTGGTTACAGTTCAACCTACGAAAATGTGACTATTAACCTACCAGACAATATTTCCTCCTACGACACTTTGGAGGTTTTCCATGAGCATGCATGTGAAGATAGGCGAAACCGTTACCAAAAATCTGATGGTAGTTATGGAGGATGTCATGAGTGGGACTATTTGGCATACATGAAAATCTGTGACCAAAATGATTCAAGTAAATGTGGAACGGAATTTATGCGATGGATAACGACCTATGGGCGAGAAGGTAGATGGATAACAGATATATCTCCATACCTGTTCATGCTAGAAGAGAATGATACTCGCAATTTTAGGTACCAAGGTGCAAATAAAGGATTCATGACAATAAAACTACTCTTTTCAAATTGGGACATAGGTGAGCGTAGTATATCGGGAGAACAAGTATTCACAGGGGGCCAATTCGCTGGTGAGTACAATAATGAAACTACGTACAAGAGACAGCATAATTTTTCAGCTGTCCCAGATTATTACAGTGTGAAAATAGTTGCAACAATAACGGGACATGGCTTCAACCAAGACCAAGCCAATTGTGCTGAGTTCTGTGACCATGAGCATCATTACTATCTAAATGGCAATACAGCCTATGAGTGGCATCCAATAGTATACGATAGTCAAGGTTGCGAAAAAGAAGTTGATGAGGGCGTTGTGGCAAACCAGTATGGTTCATGGCCTTTCGGAAGGGCTGGATGGTGTGCAGGACAGGATGTCAAACAATGGGTTTACGACATTACAGATTGGGTAGATAATTCTACAGAAAATAATCTTCGATACCGTGGTTTGTATAATGGTCAAGAATATATTCCTCAGGACACGAATGGTGGTGGAAGGGAAATAAGAGCCAATGTTTGGCTGGTTTGGTATGATCAAAACTGAGCAGGAGGTGGTGCTGCCAGTTCAGACAGTACAGTAATTGGCTCAGGTGTCAGTAGTAATTCATATCTTGAGTTTCTCCTTCTTGGGGTGAATCCAGCTTTGACAATTGCAGTTTGTAACTCAATTTCACTGGCTTCCATTTTTTCAGTACCTGATGCAGAAACAACGTTTTCTTCCATCATAGTAGAACCAGCATCGTCCGCCCCACCAAGTAGTGCCATCTGAGCGATAGAGAGACCCATTGTTGGCCATGAGGCTTGTATATGTTTGATATTGTCGAAAAATAATCTCGATATTGCTACGTGCCTTAGATACTCTGTTGGCCCTGCCCCTAATTCATATTTATTTCTACCACGATTTCTCCTTCCGTAAGAATTGTTTTCTAATTGAACTGGCCATGCTATAAATGAAGTAAATCCATTTGAGTAAGACTTCAAGCTGTAATCTTGAAGTTCTCTTATTTTCTTCATGTGCTCTACACGATTTTCAATACTCTCTCCGAAACCAAAAACGTTCGTCGCACTAGTGACAAGTCCAAGGGATTGTGCTTCTCCCATCACTCTGAGCCAATTTGCGGGAGACCCTTTCTTTGGGGAGACATCACTTCTTATGGAATCGACCAACATTTCGGCTCCACCTCCCGGTAAACCGTGCATTCCGGAGTTTTTTAGCTGAGTAAGAACTTCCAGTGTTGTTAAATCAGCAACCTCGGCAATACCCTCGATTTCAATCGGAGAGAAACAATCCAAATCTATTGTTGGATGTTTACTTCTTAAGAAACTAAGCAAGTCGGTGTAGTAGTCAATTCCTAATTCTGGGTTAACCCCTCCTTGCATTAGGATCCGAGTACCCTCAATTTTTTCCAGTTCGACAATTCTACCACTGATTTCTTCAAATGTTTGAGTGTAATTTTCTTTGTGGCCAGGTGGCCTGTAAAAAGAGCAAAATTGGCAATTGATAGTACAGACATTAGTGTAATTGATATTTCGATCTATTAGGTATGTGACCTCTTTCTCACCATTAATTTGCATCCTTCGTTTGTTGGCAGCTCGCCTTAGTACGTGCAGTGGGGCGTCTTTGTACAGCGTAACTGCGTCTTCTGGACTCAATCTAGACCCACTACTCATGTGAGCATCTAATATCGCGCTCCAAGACATAGCGTCCCCTCATGAACTACCTACTAATGTCTCGATATTATCAATTGTTTTCGGGCAATCAATCGATAATATATCTGGACCGTCTTTTGTAATCAAAACATCATCTTCGATTCTTATACCGATGTTTGCATATCTTTTAGGACAATCAACGTCGGTTCTCCATGCTCCAAAGTAAAGACCCGGTTCAATTGTAATTACCATCCCTTCTTCAAACAACCTTGGTTTATCATCTGGACGATAAATTCCAACATCATGCACATCAATCCCGAGCCAGTGGCCGGTATTGTGCATGTACCATTTTGAGAGATCGCCATCCTCTTCCAAGGCCTCGTCAATTGATTGTGTTATTACACCGAGGTCTATTAGACCCTGAGCAAGTACCCTCCTCGCTGCATGATGAGGTGCGTTGTAAGGGTTTCCAACTCGGCATTCTTCTATGGCTGCATTCTGAGAATCAAGAACAAGTTGGTAAATCTCTGCCTGTGGCTCTGAGAATTTTCCGTTTACTGGCCATGATCTAGTGATATCAGATGCGTATCCTTTGTATTCGCACCCAGCATCAATCAAAATGACCTCGCCTTCATCACAAACGTCGTTGTTTACATTGTAGTGTAAGATTGTTGCATTTTCTCCGCTACCAATTATGCATGGATATGCGGCACCAGATGACCTACAATATTTGAACAGACCTTCGATTATTCCCTCAAGTTGCCACTCACCAATACCAGGTTTTGTATTCGCCATCGCCTGTATGTGGGCCTGTGCAGCAATCTTTGCAGAATACCTCATAATCTCAATTTCTGCGGGAGATTTCCGAAGTCTTAACTCATTTATCATCCTAGATGGGTCAACAATACTCGTTGGACCTAAACCAAATTTTTGCCTATTCCGGGATTTAGATTTAATCTCTTTATCGACAAGACTGTCGACGTGTAAATCTGTACCCAGTGTAACGACGATTCTTGAGCATTCCATCAGCATTGACGAAAGCATATCGTCTAGTTCTTTGTTGGAATACGCATTGTCTACTGGCCAATTTTGGACAGCTCCTTCTGCTCCTGGCCTACGTCCTTCCCATATTTCTTTGAGAACGTCTTTTGGTTGGACAAATAATGTAGTGACCCACCTATTACCATCATACGATGCTGTAAAAACAGCTTCAGGATCTTGCCAACCGCAGAGGTACAACATATCACTGCTTGTCCTATAATGATAGTGAACATCGTTAGACCTTGTTGTTTCTTTTGGAGCGGTAATAATAAGCAAGTCACTTGGCCTTAATTGAGAGAATAAGCGGTCTTGACGAGACTTGTATTCATCTAGTGTTATACCGGCAGGTTCCGGTCCAACAGCCTTCAGAGAGCTCTCCCACATAGGATGCGCTAAACACAACAAATATTCAGTTATTGCCTTAATTGGTGTTGATGGTCTATTCCCACATCTGATTTTCGTCATTGTCCCCAGATTTTAGGTCACTCAAGTTCTTGTTTCTATTATCTTCCCACTTTGGTAAGGCACTTGTTTCATTCTCATTGACCTTCATGCGTCTAAAAATTATGATTGCAAAGCAAATAAGTCCCAGTAAGGCAAAAATCCCTGCTGTATTGCTACCCTCTGACTTTACCTCCTCATCAGAATTTACTGTTATCTCGATTTCGTGCGTAGCATTTGCCCCATCATCATCTACAACAATGAATAATACATTGTAAACACCCTCGTCCAATTCGTTAAGTTTGAATTCAAGGTCTGTTCCGACCAGTTCGTCATCGAGGTACCAATAATAGGACATCATTTCCCTATCGTAATCGGGATCAAATATAATTGGTTTTAATGAAATATTTTCTCCACTAACAAATTGCCAATTAACCGGATCAGTAACATCTATTCCCTTAATTTCAAATTCAATTGATGGTTCTATATTCTCAACAATTATTGTCGAGGTAATTGAGTCCATACGTCCTACCCAATCTATAACATCAAGACGAATGGTATGAATTCCCGTTTCGTGCAATACAACATTCAAAAAACCGTCTGAAGAATTTGATACAGGAACATAACTAGTCCCATCTGGATTAGTAATATACCATACGTATTGTAAATTCTCAGACCAAACTCCATCATTTGAACCACTTCCATCAATAATCAAACTTTGACCTTCTGAGACAGTATCGGGCATAATCAACGCTGCATCTGGCTCAGTTCTATCTACGTAGACTGATAGAGATATTTCTGGAGAAACTTTCAGGTATGGGTCTTGAAGAGAGTACTCCAAACTCCAGATTCCGTCACTGAGACCTAGATCACTAGCGTTAATCGAAAATGATACGACATCGTAATCCCAGACTACATCAGCCACGGATGAATGTGTATCTCCATCACAAGCGCCGTTTGGTGCGTAGCACCAATTCATAATTATCTTTGATTCATTGAGTTGATTATTTGTTGTGTCTGTTGGAATAATGTCAGAAAACACAGCGTTTGCAGATATTTCTACTGGCTCATCAACAAGTATGGTTGCCCCATGATTCGGTGAGATAATTGGATTATGTGGTCCTTCTCCGATGAAAATTATTCGGTTTAGGAATTCCTTTCCTAAGCCATTTGGCTGACCTATTTCCAACCAGCAAGTACAATTGATATCCTGAACATTTATCATTAAACTCCATGTCCACAAGCCTTCATCGATTGGTGTTACTGTTGTGAAATAATTTCCGCTTTGAAGTATATCCCACTCTGAGTAAGGATTCGTTACATCATATAATGTCCAATCAGCGTTTTGCGGATTAAGGGTTGTAGATCCGTTTATCAAAACTGTATCATTTACCCATGTCCCATCAACCATCTGGCTGGTTAGGTAATCACTTGCTGGTTCTTGGTCTGTGCTTGCATTAGCGCTTGGTATTAGCATCAAAAGCAACGAGGTTATGACAAGGCATACCTTTGTACTTGGTTTCATCTACTACTCCTCAAATGGATTGCATAGTTGCCCTTGGCCTGGGAAGCTGTTGATGTCGCGCGGGTTTGTATCCCATTTGTATTCACAATAATTGACGTGGCCATCTCCGTCAGTGTCTACCATTCGATCTGTATCATCAAACGGATCGAAATTGAAGTAATACTCCCACCCAGTAGCCATTCCATCATTATCATGATCTTGATAGTATACTTCGGGACCATCATCCCATTCATCTCCATCGGTATCATTGCGAATCGGGTTTGTGCCATTTACGTACTCTTCAAAGCTGGTGTAGTTTTCTAAATTATCATAGAACAACTTACCATCTGGTGTATCTGGATCTATGTGACAATTACTCGATTGCGGATCGTCATATGAGGGGCAGTATTTTGCAATCAAACCTGTGCGGTTCAGTCCATCATTATCTGGGTCTTCCATACCATCATCTATTCCATTACCATCCGAATCCTTCAATGCCGGGTCCATAACACCACGTGCGCCGTATGCACTGTAAGTTGAGTTATCAGCAATTCCTAGGATTAGAGCCTCTTCCGAATATCTAACCTCCCAACCGTCAGGCAGCATGTCACCATCAGTATCGTCATCAACGGGATTTGTGTCCCATCTGTCAGGAGCCTCCGCACCATTTGAAAGTGTATCGTTATCGATATCATATGTATCATCTTTCAGAGAACCAAGAGATGGGTCAAGTGCCCATCGTCCATTACAACCATCACAAAGAGGATTATTGGGAACAATGAAGTTAGTCATATTCATTTCATAGACTTCATACTTCTTTTCCAGAATGAAACCTCCCAACCAGTTTTTCCAAACATATCCGCCTTCCTCGAGTCCACACTCAATCATAGAATCGCAGCCCGGCGGGAGCCATAGGTCGGTTGCAACCCATAGCGAATGGGATTTTGAATTGTCTTCAACAGATTCTACCTGCATCTCCCAACCATCGAGCATTCCGTCAGCATCGGTATCATTGATTAGGGGATTAGTAGGATTTTGGAAGGGTCTGGGAACGAATAACACTTCGTTACCATCAATCAAACCATCATCGTCCGTATCGGAGTTGTTTGCATGTGTAAGGAAATTATCTTGGCCTAGAATTACTTCTTCGCCATCCTCAAGGCCGTCATTGTCAGTATCATACATGCAAGGATTTGTGAAGTATTCTTCACCATACCAAGTAAAGCCGTTCAGGGCTTCTGCCTGATCACCCAGTCCATCTCCATCAGTATCTGCGTTTGAGGCGTTTGAACCTGTATCGCAAACGTCATTGAATTCTTTGAAATCCGATAGCCCATCTTCATCTGTATCCCATAGCCCGGGGTCGGACGTTACACGGACATTTTGCACTCCACGATTTACGACCAAAATATCCCAGCCAATAACTTCGATACCGTCCTTTAATCCATCTCCATCCGTGTCAGGATTCAAAGGGTCTGTCGAGCGGCCATCAATGATGCCGTCACCGTCTGAGTCTCTAGCGTTGTACTCCATTAAGTTGGTAAACATCTCATCCAGTTCAACAATTTCAACCCAAACATCAAGACGGCTCTCGATTACGTCTCCAACCTCAACATTGATTGAATATACGTACCCATCAACGGGTGCAACTAGCGGAACGATTTGTTGATTACCACCAGATAGAGTTACTCTAGCTCTAGCAACCGTCTCATTCACAAGTACCCAATCATCTAACTCCACATCAATTGCAACAACTAATGCTGTATTCTCTAATTGACCAAATGTTACCGCACCGTCACCGTCAGCGTCGTATCCATCCCTGTCTGAGTCGATGTCACCGTTTGACCCGTCCCTAGGATCTAACCCGTTAGTAGCCTCCCAGCCGTCAGGCATTCCGTCTTCGTCCGTGTCTTCATGCCATGGAGATGTGAACTTATCTTCACCAAACGCTAAAGCGACTTGATATTCCTCGATATTATTCATTCCGTCTTCGTCCCAATCTCCGTACCCATCTGAATTATTTGATGGGTCCAATGTTTGAGAGAAAGCGAGCGCACCAGTTCCTGGATGTTCTGCTTCGTCAGCGAAACAGAATTCAAAACCATCAGGCATTCCGTCACCGTCAGTGTCCCAATCTGATGGGCCATTGAGTTTACCGTCTCCGTCCATGTCTTCTTTGAACCATGATAGACCAAATTCTAGAACATGTTCTGCAAATGGCGCCGTACGACTGACAGGGTCTAATAAGTCAACACCACAATTCTGCCCTGTATCCATCATTATCATTATTGTTGAACTGGAAATTTCATGGATATCGTCCAACAAGTCTCCGTCTGAATCGGCTTTTGTCGGGTCAGTTCCATATTCTTCCTCTTCTAAATTGAACAGTTTGTCGTTATCCGAGTCTAGAACCTGATCACAGGAATGCTCACCAGCAGCATTCGCAAGATTATTCCAATCCTCTCTTCCGTTGTCTCCGTCGAAATAGTCCCTTAGAGTGCTCTTCATTCCGTCTGTGAGTTCGTTGCAGTTCCAATTACCAGATAGAGGATCAAAAAGTGTGTAGTTGCCCGCTGGGTGGAAAACCTCTCTCTTGTATGTGACTTCCCATTTGTCGTTTAACCCGTCACCATCTGTATCAGCGAGCCTTGGATTAGTTCCTTCTTCTATTTCTATTGAATTAATTAGGCCATCTCTATCGGGATCACCTTTCGGTCCATCATCAGGATTTGGCCAAGCATCATCTTCCTCCTGCACCTCAGCACCATCAGATGTCGCCTCGCTTGGATCATTTTCGGCGTCGTCACTCTCACCATTGTCCAAAGGATTTAGGCCGTTTTCAACCTCCCAGCCATCTGACATTCCATCACCGTCAGTATCGGGATTATCTACCTCTGTTCCGTATTGTGCCTCAACGGAGTCTGGTAGCCCATCATCATCTTTGTCATCCGCATCCCCAATAAACGAACCTTCACCGATTATTTCATCCTCTGCTGCAGGGTCAAAATCCCCTGCGCCTTCGCTAGTTTGGAAGAAACCAGAGGCCCCTACGAATAGTGAACCAAAAATCATTGTTGAAACAATTGCAACGTAGGCCATCTGATTATGTGACATTGACATCTTGATACTCTCCGTCGACTAGGCAAAAAACTCCACTACTGTTCTATAAATAAACCTTCACGGTAAATGATTTTGTTGTGTGCAACACGAAAGTACCAAAAATCATGCCACTGCATACCTGCTCTGAAGAGAGATGTACTGAAAATCATCCTCAACTCTTAGAGATAATTTCACAGGCCTTCCTTCACATCGAACCCAAGCCCCTGCAAGGTATCCTAGGGTCATTGGAATGCACTTAATTTCAGAATATTTTAGTTCAATACCACCATTATTATCCAGAGCCTTAACAGATAGTGGTGTGGATAAGCCCTTCTCGCCAAATAACGCCTTACAGCAATCTACCCAACCAACATGGTCTGCTGCTAGAAACAAATCCTCCCCAGCGATAAAGAGTTTTTTTGTAGCTAGAGCAATAGATATCGAACCGTCATCCCAAGAGTCTGGCCAAGTGGCTCTTTCGTCTTCACCAAATCTAGCCTCCATTCCAGCACATGACTCATGAAGCCGTCTAAAAATTCCAACCGGAAGTAGGAAATGTCCAATCCCATCTATATTCCAGCCTTTCTCTATCTCTTTTACCAATGGCTGCCCTAATTCTACCTTCGGAGATGATGATTTTGCAGGGGGTAGAGAGACATCACTCTCTTCAAGTGTGAGCAGAGTTGTTTGTTCTGTTTTCTCATCCCATAACATCCGATATCGCTTCGAGTTTATTCTTTCAAAATCTGCTTGAAGTATACCTGCGAATAATGGTTTTAATCCAATACTATCAAAACTCGGTGGAGATAGATAAGGTACACCCCAACCGTGAATCTTCCATCTATGCTGTAAAGCAGATAGGGTTTTCCTTTTACGAAAGATTCCACCGTAATCTAAGACTCCATATTTCAATAAATCTTCCTCTTCATCACAAGCAGAATTCACCATACGGCGGCCCATGGGAGCATCAATTATTTCTTCGAAAAGTCTCCACCAAACACCCAACGCATCTGCTCGCCATAAATACCAGCACATTCCATTTTTATCAATAATTAGACCGTTTCTAGTGGTGAAATGGTTGGCAACATCCGCCATCAATTCCCGATCGAGTAGATTTTCAGAATCATCCACTAGAGGCATAATATCACATAGGGTATCCACTCAAATTATCTTCGTTAAAGCAGTACCTGATTACATGATAATCTGACTTAAACTCTCTAACGTCACCTTTGACCTTAGAGGGTTCTTCATTTTCAATTAAAACTCTGGCGTAGAAACGAGCAACGTCTTTCATCTCATCTCTGCCCATCCCAACTCTTGTTAGTTCTTGCACACCTAACCTAAGCCCGGATGGAGACATTGCTTTTGTGTCACCAGGTAACATATTCATGTTGGTTATTATCCCTGCTTGTTCCAGTGAATCTGCGGCCTTAGCACCGGCGCCCGAATCTAAATCTCCATGTCTTGTAAGGACCTGATGAGATTCCGTATATCCCCTAGATTCTGCTAACACGTCGAAGCCTTCCTCTGCAAGAGCCGAACCAAGAGCTTGAGCGTTAGCAACAGTGTTTCTAGACAACTCTTCCCCGTATTCAATAAATTCTGCAAGCGCAACCACCTTTCCTGCTACATGGTGAAGGTGGTATGATGAACATGTACCGGGGAATACTGCATTATTCAATTTTCTTTGAAATTTCTCATCTTCAGATGATGATAGAATAAAGCCTCCTTGAGGGCCAGGAAATGTCTTGTGTGATGAACCGGTCATTATGTCTGCTCCTTCATGTAGTGGATCTTGGAAACAACCGCCCGCAATTAATCCCAATACATGAGCTCCATCATACATTACAGTCGCTCCAACTTCATGAGCTGCATCCGATAATTCCTGTAGTGGGGTGGGGAACAAAAATACTGATTGTCCAAATAAAGCGATTGAGGGACTTGTTTCCCTGATTAATTCAGCTGACGCATCGATATCCGGCTCCATTCTGTCCTCATCCCAAGGATATGTTGACAAATTTAAGTCGCGCAAACCAACCGCACCCATTCTAGCATGGGAGATATGACCACCGTCAGCTGTTGAAACTGCGGTAATAGAATCTCCTGGTTTTGCCAATGCTTTGAGTGCGGCGATATTTGAAACGGTTCCACTTGTAGATTGTATGTTGGCAAATGGGGCGTTGAACAATTCTTTCGCTAATTTGATTCCCAGCGATTCAATAGTGTCAAAATCACCACAACCTTGGTAATATCTTTTGTTTGGTAGACCTTCTGCATACCTACCGTGCAAGTCACTTGTAACAATACGTTGGACCATTGGGGATACTATATTTTCGCTTGCGATCATTCCCAGACCCTCTCTGTAAAGGCTTCCGCTATCCTTCACTGCATCTAGAACAACCATTGCATTGTTTTTATTCTCTGGACTCGGTTGCCAGCCACCTCGCGCTGTTGACATGCCTCTTCGTTACCAACACGGCCTTTGACCCTTTGCAGAAAAAGAGCAAACTAAAAAATTTAACTGGGGCGTCTTGGACCACCTGGCCTTGTGGCTCTCGATTGTTTCTCAGATCTGATTGTATTATGTGGTATACCTTTTCGTTTTAGGTCGGTTGACATGATACCTCGCGGTGTTCGTGACCGTCCCAAAGGTTTCGAACCTCGACCTGATTTTCTCTGTATGTATTGTGTACGCCCTCTGTAGGCTACTGGACCTACAAGTCGTTCCATTGCAGGTATGTGAGACCCCTCTTCTTTAGGCCGTGAAAGCCACCAGCCAGGAGATAAATTCATCATTCTAGAGTCTTTTTCGCGTTTGATAGAGTTAGCCCTCCTTGCCAGTTTAGGTTTGACTGACCTTTCGCTATCTTTAGGGATTAAATCTGTCATCCAACCAGGGAAGCCAATATCGTATACAACTCCATTAATTGTTAGTAGCATACCTGAAAGTAGGAGATGAGTTCCAACTGGTAATTCTGATCTTTGCAGATTTATCTTGTGTCGCTTTATCCTCTTCGCATAAGCAACCATTGCTTTCTGATCTCTGTGCCTAATGACCTTAGTTTGTTGGTTTCTGAATCTTCTCGCACTTTGGTGGAAGAACATTAATCCGAATGCGATAGCTATCCCAGTTAACAATCCTAATTCGCCAGTAGCATATATTCCTAACAACAACCAAATCGGTGTCAATACACCCCAGTGAAATATTTTAGAAATTGTACCTGAAGTGAAACGTGGTGTCATTTTCCGGCTTACTGCATGTGCAGCAGTTATGAAAACGTTGGCGTTCAATGCCTCATCTACGCCTCCTTTGACCATCAGAGCCGCGACAGGGTTTACAGGTGCGTCATCAATCCATCGCTTCGAACGTTTACTTTGCTTCTTTGTAAGCGCAACTTCAAGAACGTCGCCTTCATCTTCGGATCTCGGTCTACCTAGAATGTTTGCCAGTGCCTTTACCCTCGGGTCGTAGGGATCTGTTTCTTCCAATTCTGTTAAAACGCTAAGAGCGCTATGCCATTCGCCTTTGTCAATCAAACATAGAGATGCTGCGATTCTAGGTAATGCCATTAGAGGATTCTCTCTTACCAATCTTAGAGATATGTCCAATGCTTCCTTGTGCATATTCTGAGCGCGCAGTAGCGCAACATGGGATAGCCTCGCTGTTATTGAAATGCTATCTTTGTGCAAAGCCCCATCAGTTGGTTGCGGACTCCATGCCCGCAACATTCTCATCATGTCATTTAGATGATCGATACATGGATTATTTTCCCAATCCCATAGATCATCTTCGTCAACAGAGCCATTGTATGGATCGAACCATTCACAGATGAAAGCCAGTAGTTCAGGTTCATCATAGCCCTCTGGTTGTTGTAGATTGTGAAGTGCTTCTCTGGCAGCATCAAGTCTCCTACAGGCGATGTGACCTGCGGCAATCACCATTCTTGCCTCATCATCATCGCCTCCGGATTGCGCAAGTACTTTCTTTGCTTCTTCGATTGCAGTAGGCCATAGCCCTCTCAATCCCATTTCTATCATCCTAGCTCGACTCTTGGCTAATCTTACCACTGCTTCGTCCTCTCCTATCGAGCGGGATTGGAATCTGACTAGTGAGTCAACATCATTTTTTTGTGCTGCATCCTCAATTAAATCAAACATCCAATTTCCACCGCCGCTCATTATTGCACCTTCACGGCGCTGGTCTGGATTGAGATCGAATTTCAAGTTACGAAGGGGCTTAAATTTGGATATCGATAGTACCCAAGTCAGCAAGAAAATAGCTTGACCTACTGCTATGAAAATCCAGGTCACCAAAAGGCGCCTTTCCTCGTCGAAACCTCTTCCCTCAAACCAGTCAATAAATGGCATTAGGTCACCAAATTCCTTGTAACACACAAGTATTAACAGAAGAGCTGTGTAACCACTGAAGCCTGCAAATGCAAAATACAAAACCCTCGCTTGTGCTTTGTCTTCGGAACGTATTTCTCTAGGGGTTGCAAGAAGAACACCACCCAATCCTCCAAATGCCTGTCCTCCAAGGAAAAGGTTGCGAATTAATTCAAAAATGAAGGCAAGACCAACAATTGCAATATTTAGAGACAGATATGCTGCTAATATCTCTGGCAGACTTTTCAACGCCTCCCACTCTGCTAATAGGGGGTTTTCCTGTATCTGCAAATATACCTGATGACCTAGGATGCCTCCATAGTTCAGTATCTCCTCTGAATTTGCTGGTTCATTAATCATAACTAAGGCTACAGTAACAATTCCATTTATTGCAGTAAATGGCATAGTGAGTAGGAACATCATTAAGATAAATGCAAATGCTCTGCCAATGAATCCTAATTTTTTTGCGTCGATAGGGTTAGGCTTACCCAACCATGTTCTGAACTTACCTACCATCAGCATATTCCACGAAGCACCCATAATTCTACCGTAAGCCAATATGGTTGGTCCCATGAATACCAGAACTGCAATCGCTAAGGCGAGTGGCTTCTGAGATTCATCAATTCTAGGTACTAGAAGGAAGTATGTTGCTGCAGAGACTGCGAACAAACCTACTAGTGTACCTGTCCTTCTGAAAAACAACTTCAAAAATCGGTTTTTTACAACACCTATTCTTTTTCCCACCAACTGACCATTGAGCGATTCCCATGGAGATATAATGATTGGAATAAGGACCAAGATACCCATTAATAGCAAATTTGGGAGATAATATACATCTGGGTCAAAAATCAATTCAGATATGAGTAACAGTACTCCAGTCATCGCCATCATGTAAAGAGCGATGCCAAATCCAACATTCTGTAATTTCAGTAACCGTTTTACTCCCCCCCTTCCTTTGGTTAAACTGTGCACTTCGTATAGACCGTCATCAATTTCGAAGCCGACTTGGAGACCCGACAATTGTGTAGGTATCATCCATTTCCATAGCAAAATAGCCGTTAGAAATGCTACAAGGAAAGGAATGGCGTGCGTTAGAGATAGATTTGCAGGATTCTCTACTGATGCTGCAGAAGCGTTTGGTATTAGGACCAAACAGAACAAACACGCAAGCAACCAACGCCTCATTATATTGCCCTGATGCAACGACTTCATCATCTCTTCGCCGACCTGTGGCGAATTAAGAATGATTCAATTCTATCAAAAGCTGTGTGCAATGTTGCCTCATCAGCAAGATAAACAATACGTACATGCCCTACGCCTTTTGATGGAGAAAATCCGCTACCATGCACTAGCAGTACATGCTCCTCATGTAACAAATCAAGGACAAATTGTTTGTCATTTTCTTTCCATTTCTCATCGGTCAGTCGGACAAACATGTAGAATGCGCCCCCAGGGACCTCAACATCTAGACCTTCTATTGTTGAGATTCGGTCTAGGCATAATTTTCTCCTCTTTTCGACTTTATTAGAGTATTCTCTCATCCATGTTTTATCTGCCTCTAATCCTGCGATGTATCCTAATTGAGCAGGTGTGCTAGCGCACAATCGAGACCTAAGAAGCCTCTCAATACCGTCTCTAACATCAAGTAAAGAATTCTCTGGGTCATGAACTGCCATGTAACCTATTCGCCAGCCAGGAGCGTAGTATACCTTTGAAACACCATTCAAAGTAAATACTGGGGCTTTGTTAGAACGGGACGCTACTGAGACGTGGGTCCCAGTAAAATCTAGCCCATCATAAATTTCGTCTGCGATTACCATACAATTTGGCCACTTCTCAGCAATTCCAAGTAGCCTGTCAATCTCCTCTTTACCCGCTACATTTCCAGTTGGATTGTTTGGATTTATTAATACCAACAAACGCACGTCGTGATCCATCTTATCCTCAATATCATCAATATCGATTTTCCATTCATCATCAGATTTTAGAGAATATTCGATTGTCTCGGCACCATACATCTGTGGGTATGCCATATACGGAGGATAATGGGGACCTGGTGCGAGAACCTTAGACCCAGATTCCAGGGTTGCAGCAAAAATAATCTGGAGTGCTTCAGTTACACCATGGCAGACATATACATCATCCTCTGAGCAAATCCAGCCCTTTTTTGTTTCATCTGCAGCTATTGCTTTTCGTAATTTTGGCATGCCATAAGATGGGGAGTACCCGTTTTTACCAGAGGCTAATCCTTCTCTGTATGCCTCAACCATGTGCTTAGGTGTTTGAAGACCAGGATAAGCAATAGGGTCGCCGATATTGAGTTTGATAATCTCATGGCCCTCTAATTCTAACTTTGTTGCAGGTACAACAACGTCTCTAATCGCATACTCGATTGAAGATGCGCGATTAGAAACTGGTATCACGAGAGACCACCCATTCTACAGATTTCCTCATACTGTTCTTTGGACACTGGTTGGACGGATAAGCGCTGTCCTCGTTGTACAAGGGGCATTTCTGAAAGTAATGAATTTGCTTTTATGTCTACTAGACTAACCATCTCCATTTCCTGAACAGCTTCTATGTCAACCATAATCCATCGGGGATTATCCGGTGAGGATTTTTCATCAAAATACTTACTTTCAGTATCCCATGATGTGTGATCTGGATAACCCTCTCTTGACACACGCGCTATCCCTGCTACGTGAGGTGGTTTTGTGTTTGAATGATAGAATAGTACCATATCACCTAATTTCATGTCATCTCTCATCATGTTACGTGCCTGATAATTACGCACACCGTCCCAGTGTGTGGAACCATCGGCTACTAGTTGCGAGAATGGGTAAACGTGAGGCTCAGATTTCATTAACCAATACCGGACCATGACCATCCGTAAGGGCGGTATAACTTAGATTTCACCATGCATCACCATGGTCGGGAATAAGCGTGGCATCCACCACATCTATGTCACCACGCATGGCAACAGTACCCAAACCAAGTTTTCGAGCCATAGAATTTGCCCCTCCAGTCGAGCCGATTCCCAATTCTTCTAGAAGTACGAAAATTGCAGGAAGAAGAATCAACGCACTTGCTGCAGCTATCCATAGCAGTATGATAATCACCGTAATGAACGGCTTGATTTCGGGTATCGGAATCTGATAAGCCGTAATCATTCCCAGGGTAGTAACAGTGGCTGCCTCAAACAAGGACATTCCTGTACTTACAGTGGAAGTTCTAATCGCTTCTATACCGCCGCCTAACTCGCGTATACGGTTGGCTATGTGTATTGAGAAATCAACACCTACTCCGACTAAAATTGAACCTATCATTACCGTAACCAGCGATAGTGACACATCCATTTGCCACATAACAAGCCACTGCAGAGCAACCGTCGCAATTACAGGTGCCGTTGTCCAAAATGAGAACCTTATGTCCTTGAAAACAATTGCAAGGGTCATCAATGTCAAGGCAACTGCAAATCCTAGAGACGACCATTGGCTACCAACAATCAATTCATTTACAGCAATAGCCGTTGCAGCAACACCAGTTAGGTCACCTGCGTATATATCGCCCTCGTAATCTCGAGCGGTATATTCGTTTACCATGGCCACTGCTTCCGCTGTTTCAGCGACAGGAACGAACGGCATATCTACGTAAATCAGATTTCTGTTGTAATCATCTGATATAAAGAGGCCTCTGGTTTCGTCAGTAAGACTGGAGTAAAATACGTCTAGGAGGAAACCTTCTGCACGTACATTTTCTGTACCATTGGCGCGAGGTGCCGTCAGTATCTCCCAGAATGTTACATCCTCATTATATTGACGATTTAGATATGGTTCTAGCGCGTCTCTGAGATCTTCGGGCACCAGTGGATTATCAGTAAGATTCCACAGCGGAGTACCACTAACATTAGCACCTAAACCTACAGATTTCATTAGAAATACAATACTTACCGCATTAGTCTGTTCAATAGTGTTCAATTTATCTTCAAGGGCAGAGAGCCCTAACAATTTCTCAACGGGTTCACCTTCCGTCGGATCTGCATCACCAGATATGTCACCTTCGACTAGAATCATACCAACTTGCCCTGCATCAAAGTCCTGCGAATACTGTTTCATTGTGACTACTGATGGCTCATCTTCAGGTGCCATACCCAACAGGTCGATATTTTCCTCAACATTACCCTGGCCCCAGAACCCTGATACAAATATCATAACCATGAACAAAGCAATTACACCTTTGGACCATTTTATAGGCACTTGAACCACTTTCTCAAACACTGGAAGAGGGGGATGTTTGGGTTTCCTGAGATC
>CEPA01012565.1_pt1 | contig 28782 bp, 30 predicted proteins | sample 356241 | NCBI WGS metagenome assembly CEPA01 (sample SAMEA2620542, study PRJEB7988) | marine metagenome | biome: marine biome (ENVO:00000447); feature: surface water layer (ENVO:00002042); material: "saline water (ENVO:00002010), including plankton (ENVO:xxxxxxxx)" | depth 5 m
AATTTAGAATTTAAATTAAAATTAAAGACAAATGAATTTATAATATTGCCACCACAACAGATACATATGATAGAGATTGGTAAAGCTAAATCAGATAGAATATCTTTTGTAGGGGACGTTATACTCACAGAGACAGAATATAAAAGCAGTATGTTTCTACCACCTGTAAATATTTGGCAAGAATTAGAGTAAAATAAAAAACTATGTTAGGATTTAAAACATTCGCAGAATCACCTATAGCTTCTTTAGCTGTACTAGATGATGTAAATGTAACCCCTACTGGTCAAGTAGGTACTGGTGCTGTAGGTTCTTTAGGTTTTTCGCTAGACCTTAATTTTTCAGTAAATCAAAGTTCACTTACAGCTAATGTAGGCACACCTACAGTAATAGCTGATAGTAATTTGAGTCTTACTGGTTTATCTAGCACATCAGCACTAGGCAGTGCAACAACTAAATTAGACGTCGATGTTTCTGTTACTGGGCAGTCGGCAACAAGTTCAATGGCTGGGGTAGGGGTAAACGGTAGTGTAGTAGCTATACTCTCAAACCTTACGGCAACAGTAGGTTCAGTAAGTGTAAACATAGATGCAGAAGCAAATGTAACTATACCTTTAGCAGATGAAGGGGAGAGTGCTTTAGGCACACCAAATATAGTAGCAAAAGCCAACACTAATGCAGCAACCCAAGTAGGCACAAGTGCACTAGGCACACCTACAACTAAAGCATTGGCTAATGTGAGTATTACTGGGCTCTCAGCGGTATCAAATTTATCTGTACCTACCCAAAAAGCAGATGCTAATATAGGCGTAACAGGTTTAGCAGGAACTACTACGCTAGGGACAGCAATACAAAAAACAGTGAATAAAGTATTAGTGGTTGGTGTTTCAGCAACAGGTTCAGTCACTTCACCAAATATTTCTGGTAAAGCTAATTTTTCTCTAACAGGTGTATCTTCTTCAGGTTTGACTAATGTAGTCTTGATATGGGGTGAAGTAGATGAAAGTCAAAACGCTAACTACAATGAAGTGTCAGTTTCTCAAACACCTAACTACACTAACGTAAATAGTAATCAAACACCAAACTGGGAAGAAGTAGCTTAATTCTAACAATTACACTATAATTTTACAATGGCAAGTACGTATATAAATAATCTTAGATTAAATGAGATGGGTACTGGAGATCAATCTGGTACATGGGGAACAGTAACTAACGCTAACTTAGAACTTATAGGTGAGGCTCTTGGTTATGGCACAGAGGCATTACCAAATGCGACCACAGCTAACTCAGTTGTAGCAGATGGATCAACTGATCCAGCAAGAGCTTTATACATAAAATATACAGGTACGTTAGGTGCGACCTGTACTGTAACTATAGGTCCAAACACTATGAAAAGGTTGCAGTTTATTGAAAATGCTACTTCTGGCGGTCACTCAATAATTATTAAACAGGGTTCTGGTACAACAGTTACTATTCCTAATACTGAAACTAAAATTTGTGTATTAGATGGAGGAGGTGCAGGTGCTAATGTTTTCCAAGGTTTTGAAGGTTTAAATAAAGCTGGTTTTGATATGAACACAAACACAAGTGGACATATGTTAGTAGCTAACGGTACTAAGTTTTTCCCAGTAGCTATGAGCGGTGACGCAACTATAGCAAGTAATGGAGCCATAACTATAGCTAATGACGCAGTAGAACAGGCTATGATCGCAGATAACGCAGTAGGTGCAGATCAAATAGCTGATGATGCCGTAGGTGCTGACCAACTAGCTTCTAATGCTGTTGTAAATGCAAGTGTTGCTTCTGGTGCTGCGATAGACGCCACTAAAATAGCAGACGGAAGTATTAGTAATACAGAATTTCAATATTTAAACGGTGTAACTTCTAATATTCAAACCCAACTTAGTAATGCACTTACTTCTATAACTTTCCCTACTGGTGCTTGGATTAATTCAGCTGATGGCAGGAATAGACTCTATTTTACTGCTAATTCTTCTACGCAGATTAAATACGATAATTCTTTGTCTCTGATGAACAATTCAGGTACGACAACAGCGACTATAAATAATAGTGGTGATTTTACAGCCACAGGTAACGTAGGTGCATATTCTGATATGGCACTTAAAGAAGATATTTATCAAATAGAAAACGCTTTAGAAAAAGTAAATAAATTAAGAGGCGTACATTTTACTCGTAAATCAAACAACTCAAAAGAAATAGGAGTAGTAGCTAACGAAGTAGAAAAAGTAGTTCCAGAGTTAGTGGACGAACACGAAGATAAAGAGTTGGGTAAAATTAAAACCATGAAATATGCTAATACAGTTGGTCTACTTATAGAAGCAGTAAAAGATTTAAGTAAGCAGGTAGAAGAACTAAAAAATGGCTCTACCAACTAGTGGACTTATAACTCTTAACGCTGTCCATATAGAAAAAGATGGTTTTGGTGCAAGTGGACAGCCTGTCACTTTGAATGACGCAGACCTTAGACAAATGAATCCAGGTCCTGGGCGAACTATCCCAACAGGCTCTGGTACAGCAATAGAATTAGCAGATTTTTATGGAGCTACTGACACTCATCAAATAACTGTAACCAACGGTATTACTGGTGTTTATATCGGTGGTGCTAGTTCTTGGAGAATAAATGGCTTTATGACTACAGGTTCATTCGGTACAGGGAATGGTGGTTTTCCTTCCTGTGGTTCAATAAATTCTAATAGCAGATCAGGTTACTATAATGGTTCGACTGTAAGAGCAGTTTTTTCAAGATATCACACTAACGCTAAGTACACCGATTTAGTTTTTGTTTTAGATGGTCAAGTACAAAATGGATTCGGCGGTTCATCAACATATGGAGCTGGTGCTGCAGGTTGGGAACATGTAAGAGTCTATCATGCTGGAGTAGGTTTCGGGGGCAGTTCATTTACTACGATGAGTAGATATTATGCTAATTATGGTTATGATTCTAATAGAAACGTAACACGTTGGTCATACCAAATAGGTTATACTTATGTTGGTGGTCAAGATGCGCCACCTTGGAATGCATCAACTAATGCTACAACTTACGTGGAGGTTTATTAAAGATGGCTCTTCCAACTAGCGGTAACTTAACCTTAAACCAAATACATATAGAAGCTGGTGGATCTTCAGGAACTGCTTGTACTATAAATGATTCTGACATAAGGGGACTATCAGCTGGTTCTGGTCAAACAATTAACAGTAACTCAAATACAGCTATTGAAATAGGGGATTTTTATGGAGCATCATCAGAGTACCCAATAAATATTCCTACTGCAGCTTCAAACAGAATAATAGTTAAAGCAGCAACAGAAAATTTAAGTGGATATGGTGGAGCAGATTTTTATGGGTACTCATCTAATGGTACAGGTGCTTCTATCAGTAATCCTAATGGAGGATTAAACTTTGGCACTAACATTTCTTTTTCTAACTTTGGTGCTAATGGAGGTAGTTCAGATGGTATAGGTTCTTACGAAGGAGGAGGGTTAAATATCATGTTTAGGACAAACGATAATTCAAAAATAACTCTTGATCCTAACAAAATGAATTTTACGAGAATTGATGTTAATAGGACTGCTAGTGCTGATCCTTCTTATGGTTCATATGGACCAGCAAGGAGTTATTATGTAAGTCAAGCAACTATTATCAATTATTTTCAAGACTATGTATGCTACATGTATTGGGGCAATGCTTACGGTCAAGCTATGGGTAAAACTGGTGGTGGAATTTATGGTAATGCTTATTCTACACCAACACACACATTAACATTCGTATGAGAGGTAAATATGGAAACATTACTATGGATAATATTTATAATTGTAATCGGTAAGGCATTACTGAAAGCTATCAGACCTGACCTAAACAAAAGGTTAAATAAAAACGCTCAAAGTATAGGCAAAGCGATGAAAGCATATTATGATTATTGTAAACAATGGTGGTAAAATGGCAACTAGAACGACAGTCGCAGAAGTAGATAAAAGGTTAAGTGCTCATGAAGCACGATGTGACCAACGTTGGAAAGAAAACTACCGACGTTTAGATTCAATTGAGAACGGTATTTCTTCGATTAATAGAACTATTAGGAATGGCTTAATATTTATTGTAACCATTTCTATAACTATTATTGGATTTTTAGTAAAATTCTTATTGTTTTAGAGGTGTAAAATAATGTATCCCTCAGAAACTCAGTTATCAAAACATTTCAAACTAAGGGAACTAGAAAAATCCCAAGTTGCCTTACGTAATCATATTGATAACTCTGTCAAAGATAAAACAACATTTAATAATTTAAAAACTCTTTGTGGAGAAATACTTGAACCTGTACGAAATCATTTCGGTAAACCTTTTACTCCTAGTTCTGGTTACCGCTGTTTGGAGCTCAATAGAAAACTTGGCTCTCGTGACACTAGCCAACACACTTTAGGTCAGGCTGTAGATATAGAAATTCCTGGGATAGATAACGAGGAGCTCTTTGATTACATAAAAGAAAATTTAGAATACGATCAAATTATATTAGAATTTTACGATGGTGTAGATCCCAGAAGTGGGTGGGTACATGTAAGTTATGTATCCCTTGAAGATAATAGAAAAAACAATTTTTCTTATGATGGTACAAACTATAGAGTTATAAAATAATGAAGCTAACTAAAGTACAATTCAAACCTGGAATCAACAGAGAAAACACTAATTATTCTAATGAAGGTGGCTGGTTTGATGGAAACCTAATAAGATTCAACAAAGGACTACCAGAAAAAATAGGTGGTTGGAGAAAAGATAACACTAATACTTTTTTAGGCAGATGCAGAGCTTTACATGGTTGGACTAATTTAACAGGTACAAAATATTTAGGTCTAGGCACAACCACGAAATACTATATAGAAAAAGGTGGTTCATTTTATGACATTACTCCATTAAGGCAAACAACTGCTGCAGGAGATGTTACTTTTACAGCTGTTGATGGTTCTAGCACAATAACTGCAACAGATACTAACCATGGATTAGGGGTTGGTGATTATGTAAGTTTTAGTGGTGCTACAAGTTTTGGTGGTAACATTACAGCAGACGTTATAAATCAAGGGTCAGGATATTTGAATCAAACAGGTTTTGTTGTGACGGCTGTAACAGGTGTAAACACATATACTTTCACAGTACCAGTAACAGCTAATTCTTCTGACGCTGGCAGTAATAAAGGTGGAAGTAATGTAATAGGTTATTACCAACTACAAATCGGTCTTGACGCCTATGTATCTGGCACAGGTTGGGGAGCAGGTGCTTGGGGAGAAGGTTCTTTCGGCTCTACTAGTCCATTGGCTTTTGGTAATCAATTACGTTTATGGTCTCATGATAATTTTGGTGAAGACTTGGTTATAAATCCACGTAACGGAGGAGTGTATTATTGGGATAGTTCTAATGGGGTTGAGTGGTCTAGTAGTAACAGTCATAACAGAGCACAAAATATAGTAGATTTAGCTGGTTCTAATTTAGCTCCAACAGTAGGGCTTTTCACTTTAGTTTCTCAAGTAGATAGGCACGTAATAGTTATGGGTGCTGACCGTATTAATACAGCAGGGACTGCTAGAACAGCAGTACAAGATCCACTATTTATAGCTTTTTGTGACCAAGAAAATATATTAGAGTGGGAACCAAAATCTACTAACACCGCAGGTTCTTTAAGTCTTTCAGAAGGAAGTATTATAGTCGGCGCAGTAAAAGCTAGACAAGAAATATTAGTTTGGACCGATACTTCTTTATACAGTATGCAGTTTGTTGGACCACCATTTACATTCGGTATAAATTTAATTAATAAAGAAACAGGTTTGATTGGACCTAACGCAGCAATAGTTTCTTCAAAAGGTGTGTTTTGGATGTCCACTGATAGTTTTTATGTTTATTCTGGTTCGGTGCAAAAAATACCTTGTTCAGTTTTAAACTATGTTTTTGATGATTTAAATATTTCTGAATCATATAAATTTCATGCATTTATAAACGAAGAGTTTGACGAAGTTGGTTGGTTTTACACTTCTGGTAGCGGTAGTGAAATAGACAGGTACGTTACTTACAATTATTCTGATGGGTCATGGGCATATGGTCAATTAAGTAGAACAGCTTGGCTTGACGCAGGAGTTGAACCTTACCCAAGAGCTACAGGCGGTAATTATTTGTACGAGCACGAGTATGGTTACGACGATGATGGTAACCCTATGACTAATGTATTTATAGAAAGTTCAGACATGGACATAGAAGATGGTGATCAATTTAGTTTTATATCTAAATTAATACCTGATGTTAGGTTTTTAAGTAATGAAGGTAGTGGTCAGATAAATTTTGTGTTAAAAACTCGTAATGCTCCAGGAGAAAATTTAACAACTAATAGCACGAATGTAATAACTGGAAATACATCTAAAATAGGTTTAAGGTCAAGGTCAAGGCAAATGGCTGTTCGTTTTGAATCAGATGACGACGCAGTGTATCCAGGAAACTCAAACACAGGCTGGAGATTAGGTAATAATAGAATAGAAATTAAACCTAGCGGAAGAAGATGAGTAAACTTTTACCTACTCAGTTACCTATAAGCTATGATGGTAATGTAGACGGAGCATTATACAATAGGTTAATACGTATATTAGAAATTAATTTAGGTCAATTTGACCCAGATAACACAAGACAGATCCCTACACAACAAAAACTAGAAGCTAAATTTAATCAAGGCGCATTAGTTTTTGACACCACTGTAGATAGATTACAAGTATACGACGGAGATAAATGGTTAAATATTGACATAACTGATGCTTCTTCTTTTAGTGGTCCGCCAGAAAATGGCTTATCTGCTCAGGCAAGTTTAGGTATAGTATCAGTAGCGACAAAAGGATCAATTAGTATTCATCTGTAATGAAACAAAAAAGGTGCAACTACTGTAACAAGTTTACAGATAGATGGCATAACAATAAACCACAAGCATGTGCAGCTTGTTTACAAAAAGCTAAAAAACTCCATATATCTAGTTCTAGATATAGATTTATGAAAAACCTGCTCATACAGTTAAGGTACTCAAGAGAAAAACAAGGACATACTTTTACATTAATACCAGAGGACTTATACGAGCTGTGGGACGAGCAGGAGGGTAAGTGTGCTTTATCAGGCATACCTATGACTTTTAATAAAAGTGACGGTGGAGAGGATACAAACGTCTCCATAGATAGGATAAAACCCAAAGGTTTATATGTAAGAAAGAATATACAACTCGTTGCAAAAAAGGTAAACTTACTCAAGCATACCCTTACAGAAGAAGAATTATTTGATTGGGTAGATAAGATTTATGGTCATAAGATACTAAATAAATAATATGATAGGTCAAGTAATAGAAGTAGCAGATAAAGTATTAGGTAAATTTATACCTGATAAAAATCTTAAAATGAAGCTACAAAAAGAAATGACTATGGCGTTTCACGACGCAAACTTAGCACAAATACAACTAAATAAACAAGAAGCTGCACACAAAAATATATTCGTAGCTGGTTGGCGACCATTCGTAGGATGGACTTGTGGTGTAGCTTTAGCTTACCATTTTATAGTTTCACCTATAGTAGAGACTATCTTGATTGCTGCAGGCGTAGCTGTTGATTTACCGAGCTTTGAGTTTTCACAATTATCTAGTATACTTATGGGTATGCTCGGATTAGGTGGTCTTAGAACTTATGAGAAAATGAAAGGGGTCTCAAGAGAAAAATGATGAATGAAGGTATAATGGCATTAGCCAGTCAAGGTCGTTACGGCGATCAAATGATAGCACACGTGGCTCCAGGAGAAGTAATTTTACCTAAAAAATTAGTAGCAGATCCAGAACTTAAAAAACAGTTAGAAGAATTATATGAAAAATTTGGCGTAAGTTTAGATCAATACACAGTAGGCAACGATGCAAACTCAATCAACCCTAACACAGGAATTATGGAGTTTGGTTTTTTAAGTGATCTATGGAAAGGTATTAAGAAAAATGCTCCGACTATTGGTCACATAGTAGGTTTTGCCGTAGGTGGACCTATTGGTGCTGGGATAGGTGGTGCTATTGGTGGTGCTGTAAAAGAAGGTGATTTAGGTTACGCTTTAAAACAAGGAGCGACAGGTTTTGCTTTAGGTAGTGTCGCATCAGGTGCAGGTCTTACTGGCGGTACTATGTCTAATCCGAGTATAGGGTTTGGCTCAGGCGGAGTATCTAGTGGAGGAGTAGGTGGATTTTTTGAAAACTTAGGGGCTAGTGCAAGAGGAGCTTTTACAGGAACTATGCCAGCAGGAGCAACCACTATAGGTAAAAGTTTTCAAGGTTTAACAGGTATGGAAAAAGGTCTTGCAGCTCTTACAGGTATGACAGCTATGGGGGCTTTTGAACCAGTTGAAGAAACAGGAGAACCATTACCTCAAATCCCTGGAGGCGTTAGTAATTATATGAACAATCCACTTGGCGGTGGTCCTGTTCAATTTACTTCTGGTCCAGACCGAGCCAGTATGTTGATGAATGCCCCTACTACCGCAATGGTACCTGTACAACAAGGTATAGAAAATTCAGCTTTATTGAATTACTTAGAATCACAGAGAATAAAACCTGTGACGAATGTAACTTTCCCTTCATTTGACGTGGCATAATGGCAACATTTACTCAATCAACCACCTCACCACCAATATTTTATGGTGAGTTAATGTCTCAAGGGATATTTCCCGCACTAAATGAAGAATTTAGAAATAGACTTACTAGTCAATATACCCCATTTAATTACAGTGGTCAAAGGATAGCTGATTTTAACCCTGACCAACAACTAGCTTTTGACATAGCTAGGCAAGGTGTCGGAAGTTATCTACCAAGCATGACTGCAGCTTCTAATATGTTGGGCGGTGCGTTAAATACAGGTAGTAATTTAATACAGACTGGTATTCAACAAGGTGTGTCAGGTACACAAGAAGCTCAAGATATTTTAAGAAGCATGTCAGGCGGTTTTGACCCTACTGACACAACAAGGTTTTTTAACCCTTACGAAGATGCTGTAGTAGACCAAACTTTATCAGACATACAAGATCAATTTTCAATTAGTGCTAATCAATTAAATAATCAAGCGATTAGGTCTGGTGCTTTTGGTGGGTCAAGGGCTAACTTATTACAAGGTGAATTAGCAGAAAGGTTTGGTAGAGGTGCCGCAGAAGCTGTGGGCGGTTTAAGAAGACAAGGTTTTAGTGATGCTATGAGGAATGCACAATTAGCTTTTAGAGGTAGAGGAACTGTGGCTGGTGGGCTAGGTTCACTTAGTGGTAATTTAGCTAATATTGGTATCGGTGGTGGTGGAGAATTAATAAATAGAATAGGTAGAGGTGCTGGTAATTTTGCTAATATTAACACTGGTATCTATAATTTAATGGGCGGAGATATAAATAGGCTCAGCTCACTCGGTGCTCAACAACAAGGACAAGCTCAAAGAGGGCTTGATATCGACTTTGCTAATTATGTGGGTTCTATAGGGTATCCTACAAGTGTAATACGTGACTTCAGCGGTATAGCTCAAGGTCTGGCTCCGACATTAGGTAGTAATGTGTATCAACAAGTTGATGAGCGTAACGCTCCAACAAATAATAAATTCATGCAGTTAGCTGGTACAGGTTTAGAATTATATGGTTTAGCTAAAGATGCAGGTATAGTAGGCAGTGGTTCATAATGGCACAAAGATTCGACCCAATAACACAAAGGTTTCAATTAAGTGGTTTAGATAGTTTATTTCAACAAAACCCAGCAAACTTAGCAAGTAATTTATTAAAGTCAGGGATGTCTCCTCAAGAGGTATCATTACAGACAGGTGTAAATCTTGATGAACTTATGTTACTTCAAAGAGATCAAATGACTAACGTACCAGTACAACCACCTATGGCTACTGTGCCTATGAATCAAACAGGCGGTATAGCCAGCACACTTAACAGAGATATTATGGCAGGCGATCCTACAGGTGAATTAGCTATGCTGTCAAGTCAAATGGTAGATCAAATGGATTTATTGGGTCTTACTAAAGATGAAGACACGGCTGACGCATTAGATGGCGTAGTAGCAGCACAAATAAATGCATCAGCTGAAAAGGTACAGTCCGCAGCAGCAAGTGGTGATGCTGGTCAATTAGCACAAGCACAAAAAGACGCTAACGATGTTACTCAATTAAATACTTCAATTATAAGTTTTATGGGTAATACCCCAGAAGCTAGAAAAGAAAAAATGAATATTTATAGAGAAGCTGCAGCAACTATGTTAGGCGGTAGAGAAGATTTAGAAAAATTCATTCGTCAGCCAGATGAAGCACTGCCTTACATGGTAGCAGGTATGGCTTTAAGTCAATCAGGTCGACAGGGTGATGATTGGATAACTGCTTTGACTAATGCTTTTAGTAAATACGCAGTCACTAAAAAACAAGAAGATAGGGCATTTCAAGATAGGTTTTTACAATTTAAGTTAAATGAACAAGCACGTAAAGAAGACTTCGCCGTTAATTTAGCACTAAAAGATTTAGATATACAAGCATCACAAATAACTGAAAAAGGTACGCCTTACATAGTCAACGGAGATTTACAAATATTAAACCCTATGGAAGCTAGAAAGATAAGTAAAACTAAGGGCATCAACATAAGACCTTATGATAAAGAAGTTGACGGTGTAGTATCAGATTATACTATCACTGGGCAAAACGGCAGTAGCGTAACTCAGTTGTTGACTAATTCTGAAGCTAAACAACTTCAAGACCTTGGTTTTGGTGTAGTGACAGGAAATTTAAATAAAGATAAAAAACAATATCAAATAATTTATCCACCTGATTATACACCAAAAGTTGGCAGTAGACTAGAAAACATGCCTAGTTTTATAAATTTATCAGAATCAGAAATACAAGCTATTAGAAAAGAGTTCCCTGATGTTGATTTCAGTGATAAAAAAGTTGACTTAGTACCTATCCTTAGAAATATAAATGGTGTGCCTACTCCTATGCTAATACCTGAAACACAAGTAAATTACAAAACTGACCAAAGACAATATGCAAGTGGGTTAAATATTGAGTTTGGTCCAGACGGCAAAGTTACAGGAATAACTTCAGGCAGTGGTAATAATGAACGAAGTTTAAATAAAGATAGAAGAAGAGCATTAAAAGAGTTTAGAGACCAAGCCACAGATACAGCACAAACGTACACGTTACTCGATGATATTATGAAAGTAGTTGACGGAGGTGCTCAGCTCCCAGCTGGTGCTAGAGGATTTACTAACATAGTACAACGAGGTATAGACGAACTTAAAGCATTAGGTAAAAATTTTGTTGATATTGCTACAGCTACAAACGATGTTTTAAATTTCACAGATACAACTTTTAAAGGTGCAGATGGTACTGCGATTACAGCTCGACAATTATTTAACGATTTTTCAAATTCGCCAGAATATGCTGGGTTATTAGGAACTAATGTAAATAATAGAGAATATCAAGCACTGACTTTTAACTTAGCTGTTTCTTTAGCAAAAGCTATGGGTCTAGGTGAAGCTAGGGCGTTATCAGATAGAGATTTGGTTTTCGCTATGAGAACGGCTGGTTTTGACTCTTCAAATAGAGAAAGTTTAATGGAAAGGCACAAAACATTAAGAAAACAACTGCTTAGAAATCTGTTTCAAGAAAAACTTAACATTGAAGCAGATGTATATTTAATAGGAGACGATAAGTTCGTAAAAGGTTTGGATGCTATAATTAATAACCCTATAGATCCGCTCAACCCAGATGTTACTTTTGCAAGTCTTTACAAAAGTTTTCAAAATGAACCTGATGATATGCCACAAGATACTTTAGCTCAATCTGCGACAACTACGCAAACTGTGTATAGCCCAGAGTACAGTAATTTTTTCAGTAATCTTGACGCCAGTAACCTCCCTAGTTTAACAAGTATGTTAAGTAAAAAAGTTAATGAAGTCTCTAAAGAACCAAAAGCCACGCAAGATAAATATTTTGCTGATTTAGGGAAATATATGAATACGCTACCGCAAGACATAAGAGAAACTATACTAACGGCACTCGAACAAGCTATGCAAGGTGAATAAATGGCTACCGATGATATTATACCAACTCCATCGACAGATGAATTATTAAACGAAAGGTTACAGAATTTACTAAACGATCCTAATAGATTTAAAGCATTTAGAAATTTAGATACTCAATATATAACTAAAGACGATGAATTTACTCGTGCTCTAGAAATAGATAAATTAACAGAATATGGTTTTAATTTAAGTAATCAACCTAAATCAAGAATTGAAAATGCTCCTAAGAGTCTTTTGAGTGGCAGACCTATAGGCACTTATGATGACCCAAGATTAACTTATGAAGAGCTCAACACTTCTACTAAAACTGAATATGGGGATGCTGTACAGCGTGGTTTAGAAGCTGGAGATCCATATTTTTTTCAGTCAAAATTTATTGATAGATTAAGTCCTCGAAAACTAGGTGAGTTTTATGGCATAGATTATGACAGCGAATTACCTAATTATTTTTTGTACGATTATTCTAATTTACCTAATAACATTTTAAGTAGTCCTACAAAAGCTAAACCAGTAATCGAAAGATTATTAAGAGATAAATTTGGTAATATGATGGAATTACCAGATGACTATGATTTTGATGTAAAATCTGATCCTACTGGTACAGTAGGTTTTACTTTTCAAAATCCAATAAATGGCAAACGTCAAGCAGTAAACCCACCAGGATTACAGTTTGGATTAGGGGAAGGCATACCTTTCCTCGCCCAATTAACTGCAGAAATAGGTGCTGGTATAGCAGGTACTGCTCTCGGAACACTTGGGGGTCCAACAACTGCTATAAGTTCAGGAATAATTGCCGAGGGTCTAGCATCATACACTTACAAATATCAAACTTTAAAAAATTTACAAGATAGGGGAATACTTCCCGCTGAGTACAACATAAATAGAGAAGCCATGAAAGAATTAGCATTAGTCATGGGTCTTGGTCTCACTTCTAATATAGTCTTAGGTCTACTAGGTAGATCTAGTTTGAAGGTTCCAGGACTTAGTAGAACTGGAGCTTTGCCTGGAGGTATCGACGATGACGAGTTTATAGAAGCATACGAAGAAGTAAGTAAAGAAATAGGCGACAATAATTTAATTTCCATAAGTAATTTGACTACACCACAAGTAGTTAAAGCATATGATGAAATACGTGCAGAAAGAGGCTTACCCAAATTAACTTCGCCTTATGAATCAGCTCAAAAAGAATTAGAGCAACTGGCTAGTGGACCATTAGGTAAACCATTAAGAGAAAAATTTATAGCACAAGCTGACGCAGGTGAAACAGCTGTGGATGATATTTTTGAAACAGGTGCTGATTTAAGTAAAAGAGATGCCTTACAAGAAGGTACTGATTTATCCATGTCAAGAACAGGTACAGAAGTACGTGAAGCTACAGAAGAGTTTGTAGAAACTGCTCCTAATGTTATTATCGCTAAAAATAGCATGGAAGATTTTATACAAAGGAACTCAGATGAATTTAAAAAGTTTATGGACGGTGGTCTAGATGTTTCTCCAGCACGTTTAAGTAGAAACATACAAGAAGATTTTTATAATTTAAGGGTAGCTAAACAAAAAGAAACAGATGATGCTTTTAATACAGCATTCGATTCTGCAGGTGTGTCAGATAGAAGAAAGAAACCTTTTGAAATGAACGAAATAGCAGATGTTTTTGAAGGCATATTAAGTAAAACAGAAAGACAAATATTCCCCAGCGGTGAATTAGTAGGTATAGCAAAAAGAGCAGTATCAAAAATAAAAGGTACTGATAAAGTATCGCCTAACCCATTTTTATCAAGAGAAGCATTTGATGCTGATTTTGAACAAGTTAGAAGGTTACTAAGTGATGCCTTTGCAAAAAATGATATGAATGCTGTAAGAGAACTTGAGCAAGTAGTAGAAGCATTTGAAAAAACTAGATATGATACTTTATTAAGGGAAGGTGGAGAAGGAAGTACTCAATTACTAGATGATGCTTTAGATAAATATAAAGTATTAGCGAATGAATATAAATCTGGGGTAATAGGTGAAATAACTAATTTAAGTAATAAAGTAACTAACGCACTAAGTTCTGACAGTATTACAGCTTCTAACAAATTATTAAGGTTCATAAATTCAGGGTCAACAATAACAGATGAAGGGTTTATCAGTTCTCCTGCTTATTTGAGTAAAATATTTTTAGATCTAGATAATGGTAAATTAGTAGAAAACGTAAGATTAGCTACAAAAAATAATTTATTTGAAAATGTTTTTGACATAAAAAATGGTAAAGTAATGCCTAAAGAAGATGGTGCAGAACTATTAAGGCAATGGAAAAATAATAATGCAAGTGTACTAGATGAAGCTAACGGTATTTTTAATAAAAAAGAGTTACAAAGTTTTGACAATGTTGATGCTTTGGCTAATAGATATAGACAAGAATTAGAAGCTAGAGAAGTATTTTTACAAAAAGCTAAAGATAACGTAGATATAAAAGTTATTACAGAACAAAATTTAGATAACCCAGAAATATGGTTTAGTCAAATATTTGAGCCTAATAACGTAACTAAACCAGCTAAATTATTTGAAATAGTAAAAGCTGCAGATAATCTAACAGGCAACACACAGTTGATGGATAAAGTTAAATTAGCTATTTATGATGATTTTATGAAAAACACTTCTAGTAAACGTCTAGGTACTGATGTGTTTGACGCAGGGAAAATAGAAAAATATTTATCTGAACATGGCTCAGCTATGGGAATATTCTTAGGTGATAGATTCGTAGTTAATCTAGGTAAATTAAATAGACAACTTAAAACTTTTTTGCCTGCAGAAGGACAGATACCTAAAGATGAAGATAGGAATATATGGAAAGCAGCACAATCTGTAACAAGAGCATACGTAGGTTTATTTACTAGACCAGGAAGATTTTTAACTGCAGCAAATTATTTATTGAGTTCAGGCGCAGAGAGAAAAAGTATAGAGTTGACATCAAACCCTGATGAATTATACAGAATTTTAACATCACGTCAAGACTTTGATTCTCCTTACAGTGTGTTAAAAAGAAGAATTTTGGGTATAGCAGGAGGAGAATATATGATCATGCCTGAGGAAACACCTCTACCTGACGAAGAGGTAATGGAAGAAACAAAAAGGAAATTATTACTAAGAAACACAAGTGATGTTGAAGATAGGTTGATGAAACTCAAGTACAACCTAAACTAGCCAATCTTTCCACTTTTCTTCACCAAGCACAGTTTGAGCAATATTTTGTTTTTGACGTAAAGCTCTTACTATTTTTTCATCGACAGTTTTTTCACACACTATATCAATATATGTTACTTTATCATCTTGACCGATACGATGAGCTCTATCCTCTGACTGTAACCTTTTCTCTAAATCATAATTATTTGAATAATATATAACTGTATTAGCAGCAGTCAAAGTAATACCATAACCGCCTGTCTGTGTATTACCTACAAAGAACCTCATTTTACTATCAGGGTTTTGAAAATCTCTTATTATGCCTTCACGCTCTGATTGTTGTACGTCACCGAAGTACATACCTACTGAGTCAGAGCCATATTTTTCACTTAGGGCTTTATTTATCTTTCTGATATCATGCCTATAGTTTGCCCAGATAATAACTTTGCCCTGAACTTCTTCTATTATCTGTAATAATTCTTCTAACCTATTTGAATCTAGTTCTTTCGTAGTGCCTTCATCAGTATTTATAAAACCACAAGATATTTGATGTAATCTCACTATTTGTGTAATTACTGAGTTAATTGTGACCTTTTCGCCTGACAATACCGCTAAAGCATTGCGTTGAATATCCTTGTAGACGCGTTTTTGGACGTCTGTCATCTCTATTTTTCGCTTAATATAGACTTTTGGCGGAAGGTCAAGGCATTCTTTTTTCAGGATACGAAAGCTAAATGACCTCAATAATTCATTTAATTCATTCAAGTTTTTATACCCAGTGACTAATTTAAAGTTCCTACCGTTCATGGAACGTTCTACTAGGTCAGCGAATCTTGACCTGAATGAAAAATAACTACTGAAACCTAATAGTGAAGGATCTAAAAAATAACATTGACTAAATAAATCTAATGGACTTTTAGTTACTGGTGACCCAGTGAGTATTCTTTTATAATATGCATACTTACCGAGCCTTACAGTATTGACTGTTCTCTTAGCTTTGTAGTTTTTTATAGTTGTGCTTTCGTCTATGATAAACATACATTGACGTTCCATTAAAAATTTAGAAGCAATCTCAGTACCTTTCTTTGTACTAAATGCCTCTATGTTCATAATAAATATTTTTAACTCATCTGATTTATCAAAAAGAGTTTCTAAGTTTTCTTTATTTTTCTTAGTATTAGCGTTAGACCACTTGACTACTGATCTTGGTATCTCGTCAGGTAGATGTGTTGGTATTTCATAAGTAAACCAATTATCGTACACACCTTTAGGTGCAACTACTAGAACACCGTTTAATTTTTTGTCAATATACAGTTTAGCAAAATTATCTATAACAACTTTTGACTTACCACAACCCATCTCCATAAATAAAGCAAACGCTTCTTTATCACAAGACATCTTTAAGGCACTCACTTGATGAGCGTAAGGCGTAGTCTTATAAATAAACTGACTCATATATGGCATAGCATATTAAAGACAAAGTTGAAAGTAAATGATTGCTCGCGATTTATTAGCACTTATCAGCTAATATGGTGATAATATATTAGGTAATAGGTATCGTAAGTGTTTGATATACTTAAAAATATACATAAGAATATATTGACCTATTAGCTGGTATTAACATTTATCCTTTACTAAAAATAAAATCTCCCTATACTAGTAATAGTAAAAACTACTAAAGGTGTTGATGGTGACGCCTTTTATTAAGTTTTGTCGGTTTTCATGATCCTCCTAAGACAATAAGATAGACAAAACACACCATCACTTATTATGATGGAATTTATAAAAGGAGAATTTACAGGTTTTGATTGCGGTATAACTACTTGGGACGAGCCAAGAGTTCGCATGTATAAAGGTAAAAAGGTAGTAGGCAGACCAACACGTGGTTTCGGCGATGCTCCTTTTAATTATGCTGGTAAACTATATGAACCTGAACCATGGACTACTCCTATGGCTGCCATAAAATTAAATGCAGAATATTTAGTAAGTAAAAAGCTAAAGAAAGAAATAAAGTTTAATTTTTGTTTGTGTGGATATTATGGACCAGATGGTAAAGGCATACCGCACCATTCTGATACAGTACCCACTAAAAACGATGTAGTCTTGTCCGTGTCTCTTGGTTCTCCTAGAGTGTTTGAATGGTTAGAGTATGAAAAAGATATAAAAGAAAAAGTAGACACTAGTGAAATAGACACTAAGTACATTCCTAAGAAAAGTTTAACACATTATTTAATGGAAGATGGAGATGTTTTTATATTTGACGGTAAATCTCAAATGAGAAGTACACACGCAGTGTTAGATATGAAAGGTTGTGGAGAGAGAATCAATCTTACCTTCAGAAGTGGCGTTTAAATACGCAAGATCTTATTTACTTTCAATACTAAAAGTAGTTTAATAGAGACGCACTACCAAAAGTAGTGATAACTAAGGAAAAATTATGACAAATATATTAGATCAAATGGAAAAAGATGCGGAGGAGAAAGAAATTAAATCTGACGATTTAAAAAGTATTTCTGCTTTAGCTAAAGACCTAAACGACCTAGAAGCTCAAATAGAAGAACAGCAAGATGTTCTTAACGATCTTAAAAATAAATACCGTCAAATAAGTGAAGAGGACTTACCTTCTAAATTAGAAGAAGTAGGTATGTCTGAATTTAAACTTAGCGACGGTACTTCTATTTCAGTAAGTAGGTTTTATTCTGGTCGTATCACTGAGGAAAATAGAGATCAATGTTTTCATTGGCTTGAAGAAAATGGTCTCGGTGATATTATAAAAAACACTGTTTCGGCTAACTTCGGTAGAGGTGAAGACGAAAGTGCAAAAACTCTTATGAATAGTCTAGAGAAAGAAGGTTATTCACTCATGCAGAAAAAGTGGGTGGAGCCTATGACTCTCAAAGCTGTCATCAAAGAGCAGGTAGAAAAAGGAAGCGACCTCCCTTTAGATACCTTTAACGTATATGTAGGTCGTAAAATAAAGGTGAAAAAATGACAACTAACGAAGCTGTTAAAGAGGAAGTAGAGGCTACTACTACTGACTCTAAGCCATCAAAAGAAGTAGCAACTAAATCAAACACGGCTTTAGCCACTGCCTCATTATTTGAGGAAGATGCTGGGTCAGGTTTGGAAAATGTAACCTCTGACGATATAACTATACCTCGTCTTAAAATACTTCAAGCTATGAGCCCAGAAGTAAATAAGAAAGATGGTAAGTATATTGAAGGGGCAGTCGCTGGTGATATCACTAATACAGTAACCAAAGAAATCTTTAGAGAGGACGTTGGGTGTTTTGTATTACCAGTGTCGTATAGACGTATGTTTCTTGAGTGGCAGCCACGAGAGACAGGCGGAGGGTTGGTGACACAACACTTTGATCCTGAAATACTACGTCAAACTAAAAAGGATAGGGATGGTAGAGATGTACTAGACAATGGAAATTATATCCAAACTTCTGCAACTCACTATTGCCTAGTGCTTGACGGTGATTCATTTCAACAAGTTATGATTCCTATGGCTGGAACACAGCTAAAGAAATCTAGAACTTGGAACGCAGTCATGGCTAGTCTAAAAGTAAAGAAAGCGGACGGTGGTGTATTTACTCCTCCTACCTATAGCCACAAATATAAATTGACTACTGTACAGGAGTCAAATGATCGTGGTACTTGGTTCGGTTGGAACGTGGACATGGTAGGTCCAGTTACAGAGGAAGAGACGGATATGTACCTTGCAGCCAAACAGTTTTCACAAACTATAAGTAGTGAAAATGTTGTGATGGCTACTTCTACAGAAGAAGCTCCTTTCTAATCCTTTTTTAAATTACAGATCTAGGGTAAGTTATTATGACTTACCCTAGACTTAAGACTTGAGGAAAAATTGGAGAGTTACTCTAAAAAATTAAATGATATATTTAAAGGATCAAACAGAGCTCACGGTACATTCACAGTTGATATAGCTTCTACAGGTCAAAAAACATCTGGCAGAGCTAAGACTATAAAAACCATAGGGGCTTCAACAACCCACTGGGAGGATCATTTAAACGGTAAATCAGGATTAGGTATTATCCCTATTGATGAGGAGAACATGGTACGTTGGGGTGCCATAGATGTTGACTTATATTCACTTGATTTAAAAAAATTAGTATTGAAAATAGAAGAGTTTGGGCTACCGCTTATAGTGTGTAGAAGTAAAAGCGGTGGTGCTCATATATATTGTTTTACTCGTGAGCGTGTAAGTGCAGGAGATATGCAAGATAAATTAAGGGAAATATCTGCAGGATTAGGTTACGGTGGTGTAGAGATATTTCCTAAGCAGAGAGAGGTATTAGTAGATAGGGGAGACTTAGGCTCATGGCTAAATATGCCTTATTTCGAGGGCGAAGACTCTTTAAGGTACGCTTTCGATACTAAAGGCGAGGCTTTGTCTATACAGGGCTTTATAGATCAAGTAGAGAAAAGGTCATTAAGTTTAGAAGAATTATTAGAATTAGAGGTACCATTATTAGATGATATGAAAGATGGTCCGCCTTGTTTACAAGTATTACTTAAACAAGGGTTTCCTGAGGGCACTAGAAATAATGGTTTGTTTAATGTGGGCGTGTACTTGAAAAAAGCATTGCCTGAAAGTTGGGAAACTGAGATAGAAGAATATAATAGAAAGTATGTAAATCCACCTCTACCAGCACAAGAGGTATTAACTTTAATAAGTACGCTAAGAAAGAAAGAGTATAACTACAAATGCTCTGATGAACCGATCAAGTCTTACTGTAATGTAAGTAAATGTAGGAGTTGTAAGTACGGTGTGGGTAACGGGAACACAGCTCCTACATTCTCTAGTTTAGCTAAACTAGACAGTAATCCACCTCTGTGGTTTTTATCTATTGATGATAAACGATTAGAACTTAGCACAGAACAACTACAGAATCAAATTAAGTTTCAAAGAGTATGTATGGAAGTTTTAAATATAATGCCACAACGTATGAATGATAGGTCTTGGCAAACTCTCATACAGAACCTAATGGACAACGGTATGGAGATTATTGAAGTAAGTGATGATATTTCAGTAGAGGGTCAGTTCATGGATTTATTAGAATCATTTTGTACAGATATGGCACAAGCAAATACTAGAGATGAAATATTATTAGGTAAGCCATATACAGAAGAGAGCCGTACCTTTTTTAGAATAAAAGATTTAAAGGAGTACCTTTTAAAGCACAGGTTTACAGAAATGGATACTAATAGAATAGCTTCTAAATTAAGAGATATGAAAGCTGAACATAAGTTCCTCAACCTTAAAGGTAGGGGAGTAAATGTCTGGTCTATACCTGAGTTTGACTATGGAACAGAAAACTTAGAGCTAGAGCCAACTAATTTTGAGGGGTCAGATATATGAGTATGACGATGAAAGAACATATGGAGATGATGGAGAAAATTAGACAAGGTCAATCTAAATCTAAACCAAAAATAGTAAAAGCTAAGAGAAGAGTATTAAAGGTAAAAGATGTATAACGTGGTTCTTGGTCCACCAGGGACTGGAAAAACAACGTACCTTTTAAATAAAGTAGAAGAATATTTCGAAAAAGGTACGCCACCAGAAAAACTTGGTTACTTGGCGTTTACTAAAAAAGCTGCAAACGAAGCTCTGGCTAGAGCCATGGGTAAATTTTCTTATACTAGTCAAGAGCTTTGTTACTTTAGAACTTTACACTCTCTTTGTTATCATTGGTTAGGTTTTACTAAGAACGATGTACTAGCTAGGAGTAATCTAAGAGAGTTTAGTAGGACTATAGGTGAAAAAATAAATTCAGCTTGGGACGGTGAAAACTTAATGACGTTATCTAGTAAGGGTGATAGAATGTTATTCTTAGAAAATATGGCACGTAATCAATCTATGGGCTATAAAGAAGTGTGGAATAAAGCTAATGATTTAGATATTTCTTGGATGCATTTTAATTGGTTCTGTAAAAATTACTCTAAATATAAAAGTCAAAACTTTTTAATTGATTTTACTGACATGTTAGAAATGTTTCTTACTCATGAAACTAAACCTAACTTAGACGTATTGATTATTGATGAAGCCCAAGACTTATCTGCCTTACAATGGAAGTGTGTAGAAAGGTTAGCTCAGGGTGTAGAACATGTGTACATAGCTGGTGATGATGATCAAGCTATCTATAAATGGGCTGGTGCAGATGTTAATCATTTTATAAATTTAAAAGGTAATAATATTTATCTAAAACAATCTTACAGAGTACCTAGAAAAGTGCATGATGTAGCATTAAGGATAGTCAAAAGAATAGGTAATAGGAAAGAAAAAGTATGGGAGCCTAGAAAAGAAGAAGGTCAAATAAATATACATATGGACTTTGAACATATTGATGTGGCAGAAGGTGAGTGGTTATTTTTAGCTAGAAACAACTATTTATTAAATCAGGTAGAAGATTATCTAAAAAAATCTGGTAGGTTTTATCAAAGGTCAGGAAAATCACCAGTATCAGATACTTTGATAAATGCTATAAAAGATTGGGAAAAGCTAAGGAAAGGTCAAAAATTAGAAGCAGATAATATACGAAAGATATATTCTTATATGAGGGCTGGTAAAGGAGTAAAAACAGGATATAAAACTTTAAAAAGTGTGTTGGGCGATACTATCTTAGGTATGGATGATTTGAAAAGAGATTACGGTTTATTGGTCGATAAAATCTGGCATGAATCATTTGACCTTATAGGTATAACTCAAAGAGAGTATTTGATATCCTGTTTAAGGAGAAAAGAAAACTTAAATACTTCAAGGATAAAATTAAGCACTATACATGCTTCAAAGGGTGGTGAGTGCGACAACGTAGTTTTACTGTCTGACATGGCTAGTAAGTCCTACGATGAGTTATATAAAAATCCAGATAATGAGTGTAGAAACTTTTATGTGGGCGTAACTAGAACTAAACAAAATTTACATATAGTGAGGTCAAGAACTCGTAGACAGTTTAATTTTTAGGGAATATCCCTATACTTAAACTTTACAAGTAAAGTAAAATATTAACGTGAATATATTTAAACTAGACGATAATATACAAACTGCTGCTCAAATGCACTGTGATAAGCATGTGTCAAAAATGATTCTAGAGTCAGCTCAAATGCTTTGTACTAGTTTCTGGCTTAATGACCAAACAGCACCATACAGACCTGTACACATGAAACACCCTTGTACTATATGGTCTGCAGCCAGTTTAGATAATTGGCTATGGTTGAAAGACTTGCTAATTTGCCTCAATGAAGAATTTATGTGGCGATATAATAAAAACGTATGTCATAAATCATACGATGTTATTATGTCTCTGCCTAACCCTTTGATAAAAAGTAAAGGGCTACAAGAGCATCCACAATGTATGCCCGATCAATATAAGGTTCAGGGGAATGCAGTCGAGGCATATAGGAATTATTATATAGGCGAAAAAGTTTTCGCGAAATGGACTAAACGAGGTAAACCATCATGGTACAAGATAAAGTAGAAGGGTTTTTCAATTACATAAATGAAAGACATCAAATATATTTAAGAAGGCAAAGTGGTCTTCACCCACCGTGGACAGAAGATAAGATATTAAAGACTTATAGTTTTTGTAATGTGTTTAGAGAATTAGATACAGTTACAGAATGGATAAGAAAAAACTGGAGAGAGCCTTATTTTGATCACCCTAACTTAGCTTTCTCAATGTCCGTGGCTCGTCAAATAAATTGGCCATCTACCCTAGAAGAGATAGGTTTCCCTGAGGATTGGCAACCAGAAAAGGTAAAAGCCATAATGCAGGATAGAATGGACAGAGGATTAAAAGTTTACACAGGTGCATATATGTTGACAGGTACTTTAGGTGGTACTAAAATAGAACAAACAGTAGACAAAATACTAACACCTTTATATAATAACCACCCAGAGATAGTCTCTAGTAGTTTAGAGGAAACTTGGAAAAACTATCTTCCTTACGCAGGATTTAGTGGATTTATGTCATACGAAGTTGTTACAGATTTAAGGCACACTCATTTACTTAGGAACGCTCGTGATATATATACTTGGGCAAATCCAGGTCCAGGAGCAAAACGTGGTCTAAATAGAATGAGTTTGAGAACGCTTACTTGGGACTCACATAAACATGACTGGAACGCAGAGATGTATGAGCTTTTACAAATGGCTGATAAATACTTAGAACCACATGTACCAAAGTTAGAGATGAGAGAGATAGAACATAGCTTGTGTGAATTTGATAAATATGAGAGAACTAGGTTAGGTGAGGGCAGACCTAGAGCAAAATATGATTACAGTAGATATCCTAAATTTAACGAGGCACAATACTTATGAAAATATATATACCAACTCGTGGAAGACCCACTAACCAAGAAACTTTAAACTGGTTTCCTCAATGGATGCAAGCTAATGGTGACGTAACGCTGGTTATTGACCCTGATGAAGAACACTTATACACTAAATATCAAAACACACCTAAAATGGTTGTGCCTGAGGATTGTATAGGTATAGGGGCTAAGAGAAAATATATTATAGAAAATAGTGATGATCCCCACATAGTGATGCTTGATGATGATTTACGTTTTTATATTCGTAAGAGTCCTACTGATTGGCACCTACGATATTTAGAACCTGATGAGTATCCTGCTATGTTTGGTTTATTAGACGAGTGGCTTGATCAAGGTTACGCCCACGTAGGAGTAAGTGCTAGGGAAGGTAATAATAGAGTTGAAGATTTATCAGTAGAAAATACTCGGTATATGAGAGTGTTGGCTTATAACTTAAATGAGTTTCCTGATGACATAGAGTGGGGCAGGACTAGGGTTATGGAGGATTTTGATATAGCCCTACAACTCCTGAGAAAAGGTAAAGCATGTAAAGTAAGTTTTTATTACGCACAAGGTCAAAAATCATCTAACGCTGACGGTGGCTGTAGTGAGTGGCGTACTATTGATGTACATAATGAAGGTGCTGAAAGATTACACTCTTTACACCCTACATGTGTTAAGGTAGTAGAGAAGCAAACTAAAACTGCTTGGAACGGATTACCTCGTAAAGATGTAATCATAGGTTGGAAGAAAGCGTATAAAGAAGGAGTAGGAGAATAATGAATACATTAAAATGTAGAAACGTAAATGATGCCTTTTTAAGAGGTATGGATTTATTAGATTCGAGTGGACACATAGAAGAAACTAGGAACGGTAAAGTTATTACTGTAGAAGACCCAGTCACCACTGTCTATGCTAACCCTAATGAAAGAGTTTTATTTGACCCTGATAGAGACGCTAACCCCTTTTTCCATTTTATGGAAGGTTTATGGATGTTAGCTGGTTTTAATGACTTAGCCACTATGGAGTATTACAACAAAGGGATGAGTAAATATAGTGATGATGGTGAAACATTGTGGGGAGCATACGGTTGGCGATGGCGTAGTTATTTTAAAGACCCTATATTTAAAGATTTTGCTGGTAAAGATCAAGTAAGGATTATTATTGATAGACTTAAACTTGATCCTTATGACAGACGCTGTGTCCTTCAAATGTGGGACGCTGTGGGGGATTTAGGTAGAGACGGTGTTGATGTGCCTTGTAATACGGCTATATACTTTAAAACTGTACACATAGAGGGCTATAGTCCTCGTTTAGATATGACAGTATCAAATAGATCAAATGACATTATCTGGGGTGCGTATGGAGCTAACGTAGTACACATGTCAATGTTACATGAGTTTGTATCTGCAGCAACAGGTATCCGAATGGGTAAATACTATCAAGTAAGTAATAATTATCATGCATATTTAGATGTATTTGAGCCTATGAGAGAAAAATTACTTCAAATAGATTCTTTTGATTATTACACAATAAAGCTATTAATTAATCATAATCCATATAAACTAGAGGAAGTAAATCCTTATCCTATGGTCAGTATAGACTTTCGTGATTGGGAAGCAGACTTAATTATGTTTTTTACTAGAAAACCTTTTGAGCAGTTGGACTTTAAAGATCCATTTTTCTCTGACGTCGCAGCCCCTATACAAGATGCTTGGTATCTCTCTAAGAAGAATATGAAAGAAGAAGCCCTTATAGAAATACAACATTGTAAAGCTGATGACTGGATGGAGGCTTGTTTTAGGTGGTTATCTAGAAGAATCAAATAAACAGGAGAATCTATGATTAACCAATGGTCATATAGTCGTCTCAGTTGTTATGAGAAGTGTCCTAAACAAGCTGAATTTAAATTTATAAAAAAGATAAAAGAACCTGGAAGTCCTGCTATGGATCGTGGTAAGGATATGCATAAACTGTGTGAAGAATATATCCGTGGCAGGTTTGATGAATTACCTAAAGAGTTAAAAGAGTTTGAAGAAGCGTTTGTAAAATTAAAAGAACTACATGAGCTTGGGCAAGTAACTTGTGAGAGTGACTGGGCTATCACTAAAGAGTGGGATCAAACAGGTTGGTTTGATAACGATACTTGGGGCAGGGCTAAAGTAGATGCTTTCGTGTATGATGAAGGTAATTCTACAGAAGCTAGAGTTATAGATTTTAAAACAGGTAGGTATGAAGGTAATCAAGAAGCTCATAAAGAACAGTGTGAGCTGTATGGTGGTATAGCCCTAAAAAGATACCCTGAACTAGAAAAAATTATCACAGAGATGTGGTATTTAGATCATGGTAAGATTGATAGATACATCTATACTCAAGAGAGTATAAATATTAAAAGAGATAAGATACACATAAGAGCCGTAGAAATGACAGAAGCTACAGAGTTTCCTGCTAAACCTTCTAAATGGAAGTGTAAGTGGTGCTATTTCGGTAAGCAAAATATGTGTAGAGAAAAATATGAGGAGTATTAATTATGAAAGGATCAAATTTTAATTTAATAAAATTACTAGCACACACTGATGTAGAAAAACTAGAAGAAGCACAAGTAAGTTATGGCGATAGTTGGCGTTCACGTGGCGGTGTTGGTGCATTTATGATGTTAGCTAGAAAGTTTGATAGGATAGAAAATCAGTGTAAAAAGAACGGCTACGATATATTTAAAACTATAGCAGATGACCCTAGTTCTACAGGTATATTAGATGATATACAGGATTTAAGGAGATACTTGTTACTAGTAGAAGGTCACATGACTAACCGAAAGGAGTATATCAGTAAGTAATGGATCAAAAAAGTTTTTTTGCCCCTGAATCAGACTGGACACCACCAGATAGTTTCCCTGACTTAACACAAGCTAAAGAGATAGCTATTGATTTAGAAACTAGAGACCCATTACTTATGACTCATGGTCCGAGCTGGGCTTGTAAACAAGGAGAAATAATTGGAGTGGGTATAGCTACAGAAGGTTGGAAAGGTTATTTCCCTGTGGCTCATCATTATGGGGCTAATTTAGATAGAGGAGTAGTCTATAAATGGTTAGCTAAACAGTTAGAGCATGATAACGATAAAGTATTTCATAACGCACAATATGATTTAGGGTGGCTTACTTACGAGGGCTTTACTGTTAATGGTACTATACAAGACACTATGATTGCTGCACCTTTGATAAATGAAAACGATAGAAGTTTTTCTCTTAATAGTTTAGGTGAAAGATTTATGAACGAAGTGAAAGATGAAAAACTTTTAGTAGAAGCAGCAGAAGCATTCGGGCTAAACCCTAAGTCAGAGATGTATAAATTAGAGCCTAAGTATGTAGGGATGTATGGTGAGCAAGACGCTGACCTTACTTATAGGTTATGGCAAACTTTAAAACAAAAGATAAATGAAGAAGAAGTAGGTGAAATATATAAATTAGAATCATCTTTGATAAGAGTATTGATAGAGATGAGAAGACGTGGTGTAAGAGTAGATTTAGATAGAGCAGAGCAAGTCGGTAAAGAATTAAAAAATAAAGAAGATAAATTATTAAGTCAAATAAAAAACTGGTACGGAATTACACCTGACTTATGGGCAGCAGCATCAGTAGCACAAGTATTTGATAGAGCTGGTTTAGAATATCCTAGATCACCTAAACTCAATGCTCCTAGTTTTACTTCTGCATGGCTTGAGTCGCATGATCATAAATTACCATTAGCTATAGCACAAGCTAGAAAATTTAATAAAGCTAGAACTACATTCATAGATAAAATGATTTTAGACCATGAAGTAGACGGTAGAGTACACGGTGAACTACATCCTTTACGCTCTGACGAAGGTGGTACGGTTACAGGTAGGTTTAGTTGTAGTAACCCTAACTTACAGCAAGTGCCTGCTAGAGATCCTGAAATAGGTAGTTTGATAAGAAGTTTATTTATACCAGAAGAAGACTGTCACTGGGGTTGTTTTGATTACTCTCAACAAGAGCCTAGACTTACAGTACATTACTCATTACTTACTAAACAAGAGGGAGCACAAGAAGCAGCAGAGGCATATACAGATGATGCAGACTTTCATCAAATAGTTGCAGATATGGCTAATATAAGTCGTAAGGAAGCTAAGAATATAAATTTAGGTTTAAGCTATGGTATGGGTAAAGATAAACTCATACGTCAATTAGGTATTAGTGAAGAAGAAGGTCAAATACTTTTTGATCAGTATCATGAAAGAGTACCTTTTATCCGTGGTCTACGAGATACTTGTGCGAGGTTAGGGTCAAACAGAGGTTTTATAAAGACAATCCTAGGACGTAAATGTCGCTTTAACCTTTACGAACCTATGTCGTATAGGGATACCCCATACCCTTACGAAAAAGCGGTCGAAACGTATGGAAAGGGCGTTAAAAGGGCGTTTACATATAAAGCTATGAATCGACTTATACAAGGGTCTGCTGCTGATATGACTAAGAAAGCTATGTTAGATCTACATAACGAAGGTATATTAGCACATACTCAAGTGCATGATGAATTAAACATATCTGTAAAAGATAAACAGGAATGTGAAAAAGTCATAGAAGTTATGAGAGACTGTGTAAAAATCAATGTGCCTAATAAGGTAGATGCTGAGATAGGTAAAAGCTGGGGTGAGATAGAAAACTATAAGGAGTATTTTAAATGAAGATAGGTATTACTTTTAGTGCTTTTGATTTATTACACGCTGGTCATGTTTCTATGTTAGCTGAAGCTAAACAAAACTGTGACTACTTAATTGTAGGACTACATATTGACCCTAGTTTAGAAAGAAATAATAAAAATAAACCTATACAAAGTTTGATAGAAAGACAAATTCAATTAAAAGGTTGTAAATATGTTGATGAGATTATCTGCTATGAGTCTGAAAGAGATTTATTAAATATATTGGCAACTACTAAATGGGACGTGAGAATAATAGGTGAAGAATATAGAAATAAAATATTTACTGGTAGGACTGAGTTTGCCCACAAAGATATCTATTATAATTCTAGAAAACACAGTTATTCAAGTAGTGCGTTAAGGCAAAAAATTATAGATCAAAAATGAAACAACCGTATTACATGCTTCCTCAATCATTACCAGATATGATAACTGATGATATAAAAAAGATTGCTCT
>CEPA01310714.1_pt1 | contig 28165 bp, 25 predicted proteins | sample 356241 | NCBI WGS metagenome assembly CEPA01 (sample SAMEA2620542, study PRJEB7988) | marine metagenome | biome: marine biome (ENVO:00000447); feature: surface water layer (ENVO:00002042); material: "saline water (ENVO:00002010), including plankton (ENVO:xxxxxxxx)" | depth 5 m
TTCTATATTCAACTATGAAGACTTTAATTAAAATATTGTGTTTAAGTGTGCTTTGGTTTAGTTGTGATCTAAATATAGATTATTCAGGTCTTGATCCCAGTGCAGGAGATTATAGTTATGGTTGCACAGATGAAACTGCTTGTAACTACAACCCTAATGCTGATATTAATAACAATAGTTGTATTTATGAAGTAGATGAGTGTGGTAATTGTGATGGACAAGAATTAGAATGGGTAGAATTATGGGGGGAGTGTTATAATATTGAAACTACAACTGAATTGAATTTATCTTCAAGTAACCTCACAGGAGAGATACCAGAAAGTATATGTGATTTGAATATTAATTGGAATCATCCTTATAGTTTCAACATTTCAAACAACCAACTCTGTCCACCATATCCAGAATGTATACCTCAAAGTAGTATAGATTCACAAGATACCTCTAATTGCCCTTAAAGGTATTGCTCCCCATTCTGTGTTCCCCATTGCTCATTATTGCTTAAGTTTGAGCACGCATGAACAAATACTATGTAATAAAAAACCCCTCTAAAAATAGAAGGGTTTTTGAGTTTATTAATGGTTACGGAACGGCCAGATTTAAACTGGCGACCCCTTAACCCCCAGTAATGTGTACTACCAGTATTTTATCAACGAGGAAATAATTATTTTTTTAAAATCCCTAATTCATTCATGCTGTCTTTCATTTTTTCAAATGAAGCTTCAATATTATCATCTATACCTACTGATAAACGAATTATCCCTTTACTTAATCCCATTTCAATTTGCTCTTCATCACTAATTTCAGAAGAAGTACTATTACCTGGCAAACTAAATAAAGTTTTAAAATAGCCTAAACTTACTGCAAGAAAACCAATATTTTTCTGTTGCATATTTTCCATCAAAGATTCTGCTAAACGTTCATCACCTACATCAATAGCTAGAATTCCACTATATCCATACTTTTCATTCATTATATCAGACATTAAAGAGTTTTGAGGATGACTTTTCAAACCAGGATACATAACCTTTATACCTAAGTTTTCTAAGCCCTCGCTAATAAACTGCGCATTCATACTATGTTGCTTCATTCTAATATGAAGTGTATGAATATTTTTTAAAATACTAGCAGACCTAAAACTATCAAGGACTGGACCTAGCAACATACACATACCGTTATTAACATCTGAAAGCTGTGATATAAAATCTTTAGTTGAGCTTATAGAACCTGCAACACAATCAGATGTACCATTTATAAATTTAGTCAATGAGTGTATAACGATGTCTGCACCATGATTTATTGGTGTAATTGCCATAGGACTGAACGTGTTATCAACAACTAACTTAATAGCATGTTTTTTTGTGATTTTACTTAATTCTGGCAAATCTGAAACATCTAATAGTGGATTACTTATAGATTCACAATATACCATTTTTGTTTTTGAGGTAATATTTTTATTAACAACACTTAAATCTAAGATATCAACGAACTTAACTGTAATCCCGAACTTTGGTAGTACATTTTTAAATAAAGCATAAGTCCCACCATAAATTGTGCGAGATGATATTATTTCATCTCCTTGTTCACAAATTTGAAGTATTGTGCATGCTATAGCGCTTATACCTGAGGAAGTAATTTGTGATGCTTCACTATTTTCTAATGCAGAGATTGCATCTGAAAGATATTTATTGCTAGGATTCCAATGCCGACTGTACAGAAAACAACCTTCGATTTCACTTTCAAATAACTCCTTCATTGTTTCTGATTTTAAAAATGTGTAAGTAGAAGAATCGGTTATAGAAGGATTTACACCTCCAAATTCCCCAAAAGCAGAAAGCTCTTGTATTTTAGTTGCTGGATCGTAACTCATATTTTCCTTTCATTATTAAATTTGTTAATCATAAAAATAAATTACTATGTCCCACAAAATGTCTTATAGTGATCATCAAATCCATCTGGACTAATTTGAAGTTCATGATTATCCAGTTCATAATTATATGTTTCAGACATTATTTTCAATAATCCATCAAATTCTTTATTATTTCCATTAACACAGTTTGTTAAAGCTGACTCAATAAGATAATTTCTTGGTATATAAAGTGGATTATTCCTCTGCATTATTTTATAGCTATTTTCATTGTTTTTAATTCTTTGTTTCCATTTATTTTTCCAATCCATAAAACCATCTGATTCAGATAAAGAATCATTATTACTTTTATTTAATGTTAAAGCTGCAAATGTATTCGTATAATCAGCTTTATGATTTTGCATTAATGAAAGCAATTTTTCAATCAAATTTTTATCTTCATCAATAGGAGTTTCAATACCTAATTTTTTAAACATCATATCATGCCATTTAATTGAATATTGAATTGGAAATTGATTTAAAATATCTTGAACTAATTCTATTGCTCTATTTTTATCATTATCAATATAGTCTAATAGTGTACCTGCAAATACAGTTAAATTCCAATATGCAATTTTATGTTGATTGCCAAACGCATATCTACCATTGTGGTCTATAGAACTAAAGGTAGTATTTGGATTATAATCATTAATAAAAGCACATGGACCATAATCAATAGTTTCTCCAGAAATACTCATATTATCAGTATTCATTACCCCATGAATAAAACCTACTCTATTCCAGTTAACAATAAGATCAATCTGATTTCTCATAATTAATCTTATTAATTCTAAATATGCTAACTTTTCATTTAATAAATCTGGGAAATGTCGATTTATAACATAATCGATAAACTTTTTAAAATCATTTTTAGTGCAAAAATGCTTTCCGTATTCAAAGGTCCCAACCCTGATATGGCTAGATGCAATTCTAGTTAAGACTCCTCCTTGATTATGAGATTCTCTATAGACACTTTCCCCAGAATTAATAACTGCTAAACTTCTAGTGGTTGGAATATTAAGATGATACATTGATTCACTCATAATATACTCTCTTAGCATAGAACTTAGTGTAGCTCTACCATCACCACCTCTAGAATAACTTGTTCTCCCAGATCCTTTTAATTGAATATCATATAAATTATCATGAATATCTATTTGTTCACCTAATAATATAGCCCTTCCATCACCCAGCATAGTAAAATTTCCAAATTGATGTCCAGCATAGGCTTGTGATAGAGATTTACAATTATCTGGTAATTTATTTCCAGAAAAATAATTAGTAATTAGCGACTTATCATAACATAGAAATTCTAGATTCAATTTTTTTGCTAAATTTTCATTAAAATAAATTAACGTAGGGTCACTAACTGGAGTTGGTTCAATTCGTTCATAGAAACATTTAGGTAAAGTTAAGTAGCTGTTATGTAGAGCCAAATTTTTATTATCATTCATAATATTTTATAAATTATGTGACCAAATTAACTATTGATGCTATTTGAAGACCAATCATATTCAAAAAATGAAATTTTATAATTATAAATATCTTCATATTCAATATTACTATCAAGATATTTACAAATATATAACTTCAAATCACCAAAATCTTTTTTAAACCATTTAAATATTTTATTAAGATAAATTATTTTATTCTTATCATCTATATATACATGTTCTTTGCTATTTATAAATTTAATAGCTTTCTCATCTAGTTGTTTGTCCAAGTTATCTTCTTTCAAAATCCTATTACCTAAAGGAGGACAACTTTTCGAAGCACAGTTAATCGCAAAATGAATTCTAGGATCATCTAACTTTCTTAATATCCTATGCTCAATATAGTGAGGGGATAGCATTTCATTTCCAACTTTAAACTTTTGAAAAAAAATAAAACTACCAAAAATAGATGGGCCTCTTGATATATCTAAAATATTCTTCGAAGGATTATCAATCATAATTTTTAGAATAAGTGCATTATAGGTATTAATCCAATATGCTTTTTTTGCATTACTAGTTTTAAAATAATCAGGGTAGTTATTAGGACTTATATTTTCTATAAAGTTAAAATATTCATTAAAGGAATAAGGGTTATCTATGATTCCCTTATAATTAACTTTTCCTAAGGTATCAACATACGATGAAAGGAGAGAATCAAAACTATTATTCGCATCATTTATTATTTCATTTGAAAATATTAAAGAAAAAATTATAAAAAATATTAGTTTCATAAAAATATCAAATTAATTCATTTAGATAATTATGTGTATCTTCAATAGTTTTTTCAAGCTTAATTGGATTGAAATCTAAAATCGAATGTGCTTGATTACAATTTATAGAATAATCATATCCAAGCTTATTTACAGCCTCTTTCAGTTTAGGATCAAATAATGATAAAAGTTTAATCAAAAAATCTGGTGCAACTTTAATTGGAGCATTATAACCCATTGATTTCATTTTCATACTTATATCTTTCATCCAATGTGTATCTTCACAAATCAGAAAACGTTTCCCAATTGACTGATCATTTTCTAAAGCTCTAATATGAGCTTTTGCAACATCTCTAACATCAACTAAAGGGGCTTTCATTCTAGGAATCATTGGCATTTCACGTCTCATTAACATTTTAAAAATATTTAAAGAAGCAGAGCTTAAATGATTTCCTATGCCTGGTCCCCACACTAAAACTGGATTGATAGTAGATAATTGTATCTCTGGATTATCTGATACAAATTCCCACGCAGACTTTTCTGCAATTGTTTTACTTTTTGTATACGCACTAACTCCCTTTGCATTAATATTGGTCCATATATTTTCATCAAATTCTGTAATATGTTTATTACCATCATATACTGCTGCATTTGATGAGGTTATAATTACTCTTTTAACCGAATTCTTCAAAGCAGCTTTCAAAACTCTTAAAGTACCTTCCTTTGCAGGGTTGATTAAATCATTTTCATCCTTTGGTCTTTTTGAAGGAAAAGGACTTGCAGTATGAAGAATTGCCTCACACTGTTCCACTGCATCTTCCCAGCCACCATCAGAATTTAAATCTGCTTTGACAAACTCAATATCAATAGATTTACCAAGATGTGTTTCAATATCATTCTTTATTGTATCAGAATAATCTAAGTTTCTAACAGTTCCTATTACAGAATAATTTTTTTTATATAACTCTAATATAACATGTTTAGCTATGAAACCATTTGAACCAGTTACAAGAATCTTTTTCATTTAAAATCTCCTTTTATAAATTAATTTGACCAAACACCATATCTTTTATCTCTTAATTTTGAAGTTAGATACTTTTCTAATTCTTCAGCATCTTTTCTTGTCGGAATTGGATTATATTTCTGATAAAAATTTGGAATAAGTTTTAATCCAAATTTTTTTGCAAAACTATTAGACTTATATCCTTCTTTATGTTGTTTAAATCTTAACAAAGGTGCTCTTGCTGATTGACCAACATAAAAACATCGATTTCCATAAAGATATTCAGGGTTTTTATTTCTAAACTTTTTAATTTTTCCTACTTTTTTATCTAACTCAATGACGTAGATATAGTAACTCATAAAATTAATGTAGAGCTGTTAGTTAATAGCAAAGTATAGGACATATAGCCAATTTAGTAAACCATGGATTATTGCCCATAAAATACTATTATAGTTTGACCATGATATTGCTACCGCAATAGCCATCCCAAGAGATATTCCATTATTTATGTTTATATTTACCTTTGGCTTCATAATACTCTTACCTATTGTTCATCTTTTAAAAATCTTACCTGATAATGGTTATATGTATTTACTTTTGTATCATTATTGCTATCAACTAGTTTGATATCATAGCCATCAATATTTTCTATTTCTTTAATACCATCAATGTGCATCTTCTTATCTATATATTCTTTATTTTTTTTTACAAGCTCTCTTGCTTCAAATGGACTTTTTGCTACTACAAAAATATTGGTGTGTTGTTCATAAAATCCATCTCCTATATTCTTATCATAATATCCAGTATGTATTAAATATAAATTCATTTTTAAATCCATTCTTCATTTGTTTTTGTTAATTCTCCATAATTCTCACCAGTATTAATAACACCTTTTGGCTCTATTATTAATACTTTACATTCTTTTTTCGCATAAGGTTTGTGATCTATACCTTTTGGTACTACAAACATTTCTCCCTTAGAGAGATGAATTTCTTTATTTGTAAATTTAATCCACATTTCACCATCTAAAACAATGAAAGCTTCATCAGTATGTGTATGAGAATGCCACACAAACTCGTCTTTAATCTTTACAACCTTAAATTGATAATCATTTAATTCTGCAATGATTCGTGGAGACCAATAATCATTGAATTTAGAAAATTTTTCGTTGAAATTAATTTTATTTGTAATCATATATTCCTCTTACTTAATTCCTGAAATAATTAATGTCCCTTCAGAATCCTCTTTTGTAACAAATTGTTCGTATTCTATATCCTTCATACCAATTTTTCTATATAAATCAATCCATTCATTAATAGATAATGTATTCATATAAACACCTAAATCAGATGGCCAGGACAAACTATCTTGATTTTCTTTATAATGATCTATGCCAAAGATAAAAATAGATTCTTTATGAGCAGCGTTATTAAAAATATTATTAAAAACAGTTTCTGGATCATTTAAATAATAAATGAACTCCATTGACATTATTAAATCATATGATCTACTTGCTTTCCACTTAGTTATATCCGCACATAAGTAGTCCAAATTTGTTTGATATTTTTTAGCTTTATTTATCATTTCTACTGATCCATCAATTCCCAATCCCACATCTAAACTATATTTTGATGCAAGTTTGCGAAGCATCCATCCATTGCCACAACCCAAATCAAGCATTGATTTAACATTTTTTACATCAAACCTTTTTTCAAAAATATTTATCATTTGAGATACAGAGTTTGCATGGCCATTTTCCATTCCGACATCTTTACCAATTTTTGCCCAATTATTGAACTCTTCTATTGCACTTTTATTTTTAATCGTTTTTATCCTTATTATATTTTTTGGCCTCTTCAATAAAATCAATAATTTCTTTTCGCTTATTTTCAAGTCTAGTAATTATATCTTTTCTTCTTGAGAATATTCTAAATAATCTATACTGCATTAAATAACTCATAAAATTGTTATGATAGTTAAGTGCAAAATTCCCTGTTGGTATAAGTAATATAAAATATATAAAGGCAATTGAAATACTTCCGGTTAAATAATAAACCATGAATGTTTGAAGCGCATAAAATAAAGAAAATATTGCTCCACCTATAAAAAATTTGTATTGTCCTATCTCAACTTCATCTATGCTTTTAGTATAAACCTCAGCTGCAGAAATTTTATAAGCTAGAATATTACTTACCAGTCCATATAGATATATTGGAAATTGCAGTACAAACCAAAATGCTTTGAGGGGCTTCTCTGGAAGTATTTTAGGTTTACCATTTCCTTTAGAAACGATAAATCGATCATCTAATTTCAATTTTTCTAAAAACCTCATATACTTAGTGGTTAAAGTTACAAATCTATCTTTCTGATCTGGATTGTCCTCTAAGAATGTTTCAACAGAATCTATTATTTCTTTTGAAATAGCAAAATCATCATAACTCTTTTTTTTCCCTAATGAATTCTCCAAAAACAATTCATTTTTATATATTACTTCTAAGTATCCAATTACATCTTCAAGGTCGATAAAGCTTAAGTTTGTAGTTAAATCTAAAAGTGATTCTTCTATACGATGTGTAATATCCTCTACAGAATCAGAAAAATTATCAACTGCTCTTTCTTTATATTCATTAATTGAAATCGGAGTTCCATATTTAATGTAAACATCACTCTTAAATCTTGAAGGGTCAGAATAATTTATACCAATTGGAATGATTTTTAAATTGAGACTGAAATTGTTTTTTAGCTCTGCATTTAGCGCTATTCTAGCAGCACCTGTTTTTATTTTAAATAATGCTCTACCTGCTAGAGAAATACCTTCTGGAAATAATATAAGACATTTACCCTCCTCAAAAATATTATATGCTAAATCGAATGTATCCTTGTTCTTGGATGTTAAGTTAGGGTCATCCTGTTTTCTGTATACAGGAATTGCACCTGCTTTTAAAAAAACCCAACTTTGAATTTTATTTAGAAATAAAGTATGCTTTGCTAAATAATAACCTGTTCGACCACATGAATATCTAACCATCCCTGGATCTAAAATCATATTTCGATGATTTGCTACAAAAATTAAAGGGCCTGATTTGGGAACTAATTTCTGATTTTTAACAACAACTCTACCAAAAAATAATTTTGCACATATATATGATAGAAAATATGCAGTCCCCATAAAAAATAAGCTAAATAAATTATTTATACTTTTTTTCAATTTAGCTACCTATCAAAAAATTTAAAAAATAAGTTAAAAATAAGACTAACTATAAAGCTTAAAATTATCATACTTGTTATTGGCATGTAAAATGAAAAATTATCAGTCTTATAAGAAATGTCACCAAAAAGATTACCAAACCACCCTAAGTATGGTCTAAATAAAAAGATGAAAACACCAATAAAAAACAAAATTAATCCAACAATTATAAGAGTTTTAGCTATATTCATACTTAAATTTACAAATAAAAAAACATATTAAATGATACCATTTGAGAAATATACAAATAATGGAAATACAAAGTGCAGTTTCATACATGGAAATGGTTTTCCTCCACTTACGTACAAATCGCTACTAACAGAATTATCTAATACACTAGATATAACAAGTATGCTATTAAGACCACATTGGAATGAAACATCAAGTCCATATAAATTAAAAAATTGGAGATTATTTGTAGATGACTTTATCCAACATGCAAATGAGCAAAAAATAACTAATTCTATAGGTATAGGACATTCAATCGGTGGAAATATAATTTTAAAAGCGGCTATAAAAAATGATAAAATTTTTAAATCTATAGTACTTCTTGATCCTACTATATTTGCGCCATCTATAATATATTTTTGGAAAATTTTAAGCTTGTTCCCTAAAGCCTTAGAAAATTTTCCTTTAGCTAAAGCAGCCAGAAATAGAAAAACATCGTATAGTTCTAAAGAAGACATTTTTATTTCATATAGAAAAAAGAATATTTTTAAAAACATCCAAAATAAGCAATTAAATGAATATATAGATTCTATCTTTGAAAAATCTCAATCAAGATATGAACTTAATTTTTCAAAAGTATGGGAAGAACATATATTCCTGAAGTCTGTATATGATGATATGTATATATGGAGAAATTTGTCAAAAGTTAAGATTCCAGTTTTAATAATTAAACCTGATTCAAACCCAGTTTTTAGATTAAATGCAGTTAAGAAAATTTCTAAAAATAAAAATATTAAAGTAGTAACTTTATCTGACTCATCACATTTATTTCCTTTAGAAAAACACAAAGAAACTACCGATATCATATCTAATTTTCTCCCCTAAATTATTTTTATTTTACTTCTTTATTGAAACATTTAAAGATTTTAAATGTTAAATCCATATAAACAAATAGGAGTAAATGAAATATGAAAGAATCGATACTAGGATTAGCAACCATAGCTATTTTGTTTGGAGTTGTATGGTTATCTCAAGGTGAGGTATATACTTCAAAATATCAATCGCAAACTAACTATGAAATGAGTGAAAAATTAGACTCTGATCAAATTGAGAATATTAATAAAAGTGATTTAGAGATTCCAGTTAAGATCAATAAAGAAATAAATGAGACTGTTGATCCTTGTGGCATTTGTAAAAATATCTATGAAGTTGATACTAAAATTAAAAATGACATGCAGTATACAAATATGTATGATGATTTTACATTTAGTGAAGCTTTCAAGCTTTGTAGGCAGTGTCAGGGGAATGATGGAATATTCTATTGGAAGGATAATCTTTATTTAACTGAAATAAAAGAAAACAATGAAAAAATCACAAAAGAAGAGTTAATTGATCTTAAACCTCTCCAAAAATAACACACAACCAGTTAACTCAAAAAAGGAAGGGGGTGGTAAAACCACCCCCAAAAATTAACGAACAATCGCAAATTTGCCCACATAGTTACATACTGACTCTCTATTATCACCATAAACATTTTCTGCATTTAAAGTGTATATATAAAGCCCTGGGGATACCTCTTGATTATTAACTGATCGTAAATCCCAAAAAGTCAATCCATCGCCAGCATCTGGATGACTTTCATTTTGACTCCATACTAATTCTCCAGAAATAGTATAAATTGACAGTGTGTACCTTTCAGGTAAATCCATAAATGAAATACGTCTATTATATACAGTCTCATTTAAAGTTGATCTACCAAAATAAGGATTAGGAATTACTCGAACCTGATTACAATTATCTCCAGTATTTTGAGACCCAGGGATTATAGTCGTAAAATTCTTATCTAAAATTGTTGAGCCTCTTGATGACTCAATATGTTGATATCCATTTGGCCTTGCCCATGAATCTGGATTTGCTGTAAAGTATGTGCTATCTGGCAATCCAGTATCATAAGAAACTATTGAATATGTATACTCAATACCATTAAGAACATCGTTATCAATGTAATAATATTTACATTCTATAGTACCATCATTATCAAAATCCCTACATTCTTCTCCAGACAAAGAATCTAAATCTGTTTCTGATGGCATTCCTGTATTCGATCCTAAATTAAACCAAGGTGCAAGAGGATCATTACCTGAAATATCCATACCTCTGTGAGTATCACTTTCACCTCCTGGCAAGATTATTTGATCACAATTTCCAATCTGAGGAGTTTTAACGCAATGATAGAAATCTTCTTCATATGATAAATCAAATTGAACTAAGGGCCTCCACCCTACATGAACACCTGTATTATCAAAAATCTTATCATTTTCGCTTCCCCAGTTAAGTCCATTATCTATACTTTTATAAATTTTGTAACCTTCAAAGTCATAATATCCAGTCACAACATCTTTAGAAGAATCTGCTAACTGATCCCAATATAATTTTATATACTGATCTCCAACTTCACTTTCAAGTTTAGGTATTGTAGGGGATGTAAACCCTTGATATTTAGCATTATACATAACTTGAGCAAATTCAGCATTAGCTAACAAATCTTCCATGTTTTGTCCATAGATTATACAAAAAGAAAATGGAACAGAATCCTGAACAGCAAGATCAAATGGTCCTGATGTCATTTTCATCGTACAGTCTAAACCATCTGGATCTTCTTGAAAAAATTCTGTGAGCTTTAAATCTTCTACGTTATCAAAATGAGGGTTAAAATTAGGATCTAATTGATCCAAACTAGGATTTGCATGGAAATACCATTCTTTCTCATCGTCTGATAGATTAGTTGTATCTCCTGCCATAATTTTATACTGTATTTCTTCCTTATTTCGAGCTTGGTCAACTCCAGGACTACCAGCATAACTACCACTATTACTTTCAGAAAAAACTACTCCGGGTCTGTTGTACCAGCTAAACCAATGCCAATCTGTCATTTTTAGTTTTTCACCAATATAAATATCTGTAATCCCATCTTGGTCAAGATCTACGTTATCTGTTGCAAGTGGAGAATCAAGCATTTGAACAGCAACTAATCCAAAATCGTTGCCCATTGAAGGGATATCTGGATTCATACTATATCCATAGGCTGAATTACTAACACCATCCCAATCTCCTATAACAGCAATGCTTACCCTAAGCTCCTTACCATTTATTATTGGACATCCATTAGGATAATAGTCTGAAGATGTCTTACAATCAATATACTCCATAAAATCATCATCATTTGTATGAACACTTATACCTCCAAAAATATCATGCGTAAGCACATCAGCATCCATAAAAAAGCCCAAAGATAAATCTTCATAATTAAATCCATCAGCGCCATTTAGCTTTGTACCATCTGGCATAATCATTTCATCACTATGATTGTAAACCCACACAGTTACAAACATAATATCTTCAGCAAATGAAACTCCATAAGAATGTGCTGTAGATTTTACTTTTAGGCCAAGAGGATATCCTGTTTGTTCATACTCATTATTACTATCAACCATATTACCCCTATGAGCCCATCTATCATCAAATTCCATATATACATCATTATCAGAAACAAATCTTCCTGGGACTGGTTCCCAACATGCATCATTATCCCTATTCCCATCACAACCCTCTAAATTTTCATTGAAATCAAGTGCATACCATCCAGGCCAAAAAGAAATCCACTCCCCTGATTCTTCATCAAATCTTTTCGGCCATGTTTGTGAGTAAGAACTATGGGCAAGCAATGGATAACTATCGTTACTATCGGTAAATACTGTATTACCAAATAGTTCTCCTGCATTAACGTCAGTAGCATGAGAATTTTGTTTGGCTTTAGTTGATGGTTGCCAATCAGTATTTGTACTTGGGTCCCATCTTGTAAACCAAGATTCTTGTGTTGTAGCTCCATAAAAAACATATTCATCATCTTCTGACCAATCATCTCCATCTGGGCCATATTCATAAAGGTCAAACTCTTCTTGTCTTTCTTTTAAAGCTGGACGCAATGCCCATGGGTATATTGCTCCTATCATTGCATTTGAAAGATTGGGATCAATTGATACTCCATTTGAAGGAGTTGTTATGCAGACACGTGAGTTACTATTTTCATTTTCATAATTATAAAAATCAAATGTCCATTGATTAATTCTATCCAAATCCTCTAAACTGATTTTTCTTTGACCAAGTAAGCCTCGATCTTCATAAGTTTCAAAAACTATACCTATGAATTTCCCATTAGGCCTACTAGTAAGTGTAAAGCCTTGATTTTGAGCATCTTGATCTTGTTGGACTAGAAGCTCTGAATTGATGTCCCAATCTTCATATAAATCTTCTGAACACCAGACCGCTAAATCATCCCCATATTCTAAAAACCAATCATTATAATATGTTGACATATCAGATTGCACCCAATCCTGATATTTCGAACTATATTCATGTCCAGGAATACCTGCAATCATTGCAACATCAGGAAGGTAAGAATACTCACCCCATAATCCAGCTGGAGTTACATACCAATTAATAAAATCTCCCCAGTTAGAAACAGCATTTTTAACTTTTCCTTTTAATAAATAACCTTTAGCTCTATCTGACATAGGATCACTAGGATAACCATATTGGCCTACGCCTCTTGAGGATGTAGTAATACCAGAATTAAAATCTTCGCCAACCCCATGATATAAATCTGGCTCAATCCCATAAGCTAGTACTAATAGTACTGTCATATGTATTATTTTATAAATATTGAACTATCTCCTTTGGATATATTTTATATTTTTCATTCAAAAAATCTGATACTGATATCCAAACAGCATTAAATTTTCGACTTCCTTCTAATCCTTCTATATTTTTTTTATTATAAGCGTTAGTGTCCTTAAAGTCGCTGGTATATAAGAATACTGTCTCATGCATCTTGCTAGAATTAAATGTAAATATGCTTTCAAATATTGAAAGCAATTTACAGTTTATTATTTCTAGTGATAATTCTTCATGAAACTCTCTTTTAAGAGCATCTTTTGATAGCTCCCCAAACTCTATACAACCACCAACTAATCTATAAAACTTATCTTTAGAAATATCATCTGTCCTTTCATATACTAAAATTGAATTATTTTTTCTAATTATTGATATAGCAATAGGTCTAATAAGTTTATCATATTTTAACATTCTATACTAAAACCTCCTCTTCTAGGATCAGAAACTGCTTCTTTTTTAGAAACTGCATTTACCCCTCCAAAAAATAAATTTAAATCATTAAACCTATTAATGGACAAAGGTCCTAAATCTTCCAGACTATTAATTTCAATATCTGGCTCTACAAATAAATCAGAATTCTCAAGATGTAACCTTGGAGCATTTACAGCTTCTCTTAAATTCATTTCTTTGATTAAATAGTTCATCATTACCTGAGATATAGCAGATCTGATTCTATTACTACCTGCGCTACCTACAGTTAGATGAACTTCTCCATTTTTATCAATTATCATGCTTGGAGAGATTAATGTTGGCATTCTTTTTTTATCAATCCAATTATGAAATCCAAGTGGATTTAGATCTTGTTCACCTAACATATTATTAAGAATGACCCCAGTACCTGGTATAATATGGCCACAACTTTCACCATTTGTTGTTGTAATTGATGATGCATTACCCATCCGATCGATAATACTTACATGAGTTGTTGAGCCTAACCCATTATCTAAAAAATCATTGGTATCAAAAATAGAGTTCCGAGAAACAGCATTCGAATAATAATCAAGGATATCTTCTGTTAATAATTGATTTAATTGCTCTTGAGAGTTAGGGTCTTTATAAAACCTATATCTAGCATTTGTCGTTGCAATCATTAATCGAATCAATAAATTATTATCAAAGTGATAATCTTTATTAACTCGATTTAATAACTCAAGAAAAAATACTATCAATGTTCCCCCAACTGATGGAGCAGGGTTTGTAAAAAATAATTTATCTTTTATTGCATGTCTTAGAGGCACTCTTTCAACTACTTTGTAAGAATTCAAATCCTCTATTTTTATAAGTCCATCATCTCCAAGATAAGAAACTAACTTTCTTCCTATCTCACCTTCATAAAATGGTCGATCACCCTCTTCACCTATCCAATCCAAAAAATCAGCAAAATCTGGATTTAAAAATGTTTCTCCTTCACTTATTAATTTACCATTTTTATGAAATATTTTTTTTGTAGCCTCAGATGTATTAAGAATTTGTTCTAATAAACTTGTTATGTATGATTGAGATTTACTTAATACTACCCCATTTCGTGCAATATCTTTTGCTGGAGATAGAACTTCTGTTAGAGGTAAAACTCCCAATTTTGAATGAGCATATAATAAGCCTTTAATATTACCAGGAATTGCGACAGACCCTTTTCCTATGTGAAATAACTGCTCAGTGCCACCGAAATCAATTTTAGTTTTATAAAATTCGAAGGACTTATTACCTCTAATGGGTGGAGCATCAACAAAAAAATCATATAAAATAGGATTATTCCCTTTTTCATAAGCAAGCATTGCTCCTCCACCTGCCATACTTGTTAAATTTACTTCAGATGTCATTGAAGTTATTACAGCAGATATAGATGCATCAAATGCATTACCACCTAATTTTAGTATTTCTAAAGCTGCATGACTGGCTTCTTTAGATCCTGTTGCAATCATACCGTACTTCATATTTTAGAAGCCTAAACTAGACATTTAAAAGTTGAGCTAAACTTTTGATTCACTATTGATTGGTGTGAGCCATTTGTTAAAACTACTATTTTTGCCAAAAACTATATCCATGTAGTAACGTCTTAATTTTAATGTAATTGGACCGGGATCACCATTAGATATTAGCTGATCATCAATTGATCTTATCGGAGTAACTTCAGAAGCAGTTCCTGTAAAAAAAACTTCATCAGCATTTATTAAATCTTCTAGATTAAAATCATGAATTTCAACTTTACAATCTAATATTTCACATATTTCTATGATTGTAGACCTTGTAATACCTAGTAAGATAGACGATTTTTCATCATTAGTATGAATTACATCGTCTTTTATGTAAAAAATATTTTGACCAGAACCTTCAGAAATATTACCCTCATCATTTAATAATATAGCCTCATCATATCCACGTTCTCGTGCATTGGTTACAGATAATAAAGAGTTCATATATTGACCACTAGCTTTTGCAGTCGTAGGCATGGATTTATATGAAAACTTTTGATAAGGTGAGATTGTAACATTCACACCATTAACAACTCCTTCATCACCTAAATATGCACCCCAATAGAATGAAGCAATAGTAATATTTATTGGACAATTTTTAGGATCTACCCCCAAAGTATCATATCCATAAAATATTAAAGGTCTTATATAGCATTCAGTAAGTTTATTTGCAGAAACGATATCCTTACATCCATTTATAAGATCTGAGCGCTCAACTTCAACATTCATATTATAGGCTTTAGCAGAATCAAATAAACGGTCAATATGATCTTCGAGTCTAAAAATTTGTGGACCATGTTCTGTGTTATAGCATTTAATTCCTTCAAAGACTCCACTACCATAATGCAACACATGGGACATGACATGAACCTGAGCTTTTTCCCAAGGGATAATTTCTCCATTATGCCATATATATTTTGAATAATCAGTCATAATAATTGTGAATAATATACATAATATTGTGATTTTCTTTAAGCTATAATTGGAATTATAATTCCTATATCAAATTTGATTAAATAAATTTGGGGATAGTGATCCAACCTTATACAACATATGCCTAATAATATAGTTTTAAAATAGTTTGATTTTACCCGAAAGAATTTCAAAAAACATTCTAAAGTCACCAACCAGGCTATAAAAGGGGTATTTAAAGGTTGCAGGTTTATTCTTTTCTATGAAAAAATGAGATATCCACGCGAAACCGTATCCAAATACGGGTAATAACAACAAATAAAAGTAATTTAGTGTAACAATAAAAAGATAAAGTAGAATGAATACAAAAATTGTTCCTATGAAATGAAAAATCTTAGTGAACGGATTCTCGTGTTCTTTTAAATAATATATATAAAAGTCACTAAATGAATTAAAATAAATCTTTTCTATTTGAGATTCCTTTTTACCTTATCAAGTTTTGGTTCTTTACCATTTTTTTCATCATTTACTTCAGATTCTCTTGGATCAAGGTACTTACTATCTTTTTTATTTAATGGAAGAGGTCTTTTGATATCGGTGCTCATTTCCTGTTTTTTAATTTTACCAGGATATTTTTGCTCAAGGCGTTTAAGCCTATTTTTATATGCGTTTCTCAAATTATCTATTTCTTGCTTTCTTTGTTTTTTTAATGTGTTTCTTTTTTGTTCATATCTGATATCAATTTGATCTTTCTGGGCTTGGAACTCTACTTTTAGCTGATCTATTTCAAATTTGGCATTTGGATCTATGGTTTGAACTTTATCTAGGAATCTTTGAGAATTATTTTTTTTTATTTTATCTAGATGTTTTGCAGGGAGAAGTAAAGATGATACAACTAAAGTAACCACTAATAATTTCATATAAACTCCATTTTTATAATTAAACAAATTAAACTTCAATATGTTTCCATTTTCCTTGTATTACTCTAAATATAATAAAAGTGGCCTCTATAACCAAAAATATAGCAAAAGCAACCCAAGGGCCATATAATCCATAATTTAACTTTATACCTAGAACATAACTCAAAGGTATAAAGATCGTCCAGCTAGCAACAATACCCAATAATGCCGTAAATTTAGTATCACCTGCGCCAGATAATGCAAACCATAAAGTAATTGCAAAAACGTCAACAAATTGCAAAACTCCAACCCAAGGTAAAATATTTGTACCCATTCTTATTACTTCACTGTCATTTGTAAAAAAAGAAATTATATAACCTGGGAAGAATATAAATATTAATCCCATTGAGCCCATTATAATAAATGAACCTCTTAAGCCCTCAATGATTGACTGCTTTGACTTATCTATATTTTTTTTACCTAAATATTTACCAACTAACGTTGCGCAAGCCTGCCCTACACCAACAGCTGGTAAGAATGATGCATGAGCAACAGTAAAAACAACTTGTGTAGCTGCAAGCTGCGTGGTTCCAATAATACCCATTATTTTATAAAATGTAACAAACGCTAAATTTAAAGCAATTTCACTAATTGACTGTGGATATCCAATTATTAATTGTTTTTTCATCATTTTAAGATCAATGGATTTATAAAATATTTTATATTTATTACGTATATCTTTTGCAAATAAATATAAAAAATAAACGAACATCATTGTAAATGATGATAAAAGAGTGGCTATAGCTGCACCTTGAACACCTAGCTCTGAGAATTCATACCAACTCCAAAACCATGACATCCATGATATTCCATAAAAATTAAAAAAAATAACTACTTTTTCGTAACCGTAAATGAAGCCAGCATTGAGATAAACATTTAATAAGTTTGAAATAATTGTAACGTACATTAATACTTTAGTTTTTTCAATTCCTGTGTAGAACCCTTGAAAAATAAAGGCAGATACTGAGAAATATATAGAAAATGAAACAATAGAAAAATAACTAGAGCAAATTGAAACAACTTCTGGATCATTTAAAAAAAATGATACAATGAAGTTGGAAAAAGAATAGCAAATAAAAGAAATTGGTAGCAAAATAATAATACATAATATTTGAGAGTTCCTTAAAGCTGTTCCACAGTCAGGATATTTTTTCTGCCCAATCCTTCTAGAAACAACTGTCTGTGTAGCTATTCTAAAACCAATTCCAATACTTATAGCTATCCATATCAACATTCCACTCATACCAACAGCAACAAGTTCATTTTTTCCTAAATGTCCAACCATCGCAGTATCAGTAATATGCATAAAAACGCGACTAATATTACTTATTATAACTGGAAGAGCAAGAAACATAACTTCTTTGAATAAGGGTATATCCGTATTAAGGATATATCGACTTAACTTAAGAAGCATGTATATTTTGAATCAAATGGATATAAAATTCAATCATTTTCATATATGATTCAATAGATATCTTCTCATTTGCTCCATGAATCATAGATAAATCATTAGATGATAGTTGTATTGGCATAAATCTATATATGTTTTTAGAGATATTTTGATAATGCCTAGAATCTGTAGTAGCTAAAATCATTCCAGGAGATACTATAACATCTCCAAAAACTTCTTTTATAGATTTATGAATAATATGAAACTCAGGAGATTTAGTACTTGAAACCTTGGATGGTTCAGCGCTTAAATCACTTTTAAGCTGTGAAACAGAAATTAAATCATTATTAATTGTAGATGTTATGTGTTTTTTTACCCTATCTATGCTATCACCCTGACGTATTCTATAGTTAACAACAGCTTTTGCAGTTGAAGGTAAAATATTTGACTTCAAACCACCGTTTATAATCGTGGGAGCAATAGTAGTTCTAACCATTGCTGATGTAATTGGATTTGTATCAAGATTATTTAGAATACTTGTTGCGAAGAAAGACGAATTCGAAAGAAAAAATCTATCTTGAATTGTCATTTCTGGACCTAAAAAATTAAAAAAACTAATGACTGGATCTGTCAATTCTGCAGGCATTTTATTTGTTTCTAATGCAACTATAGCTTTCGCTAACATTCCAATTGTAGTTTCATTGTTTGGCATAGATGAATGTCCAGATTCATGATTGCATATAAGCTCGAATGAAGCATAGCCTTTTTCTGCTACACCAACTATTGCAACGGGTTTATCCATACCGGGTATTATTCCATCTGTGATAACTGAACCCTCATCAATAATCATGTCAAAATAAATTCCCTCAGAAGCAAGAGAATCTGCTATTACAGCATTACCTCTGATCCCACTGTTTTCCTCATCATGGCCAATTGCAAAATAAATGTCACGATTTGGTGAAAATCCTGAATCTAGTAAATATTCTATGGATTCTAGTATAGCAATAAGACTTGATTTATCATCTAATGCACCTCTTCCCCAGACATATTCATTGTCAATATTTCCAGAAAAAGGTGGATGATCCCAAAGATTATAATTTTCAATTGGGACCACATCCATATGCGCCATAAAAAGGATAGGATTGTGAGGAGTATTATTGACTCCTTCCCATTTTAATAAAAGACTATAATTTGAAAAAATTCTTTTTTCAAGCTGACTAAATACTTTAGGATATACTCTTTCTAAAAATTTGTGAAAAGAAAGAAAGTGAATAGGTTCAGAGTAATTAGAATCTTGATATGAAATAGTTTTATATTTTAATGATTCTGATAAATTCAATATAAGCTCTTCTTTTTTTGATAAATCAGATAATGTCTTTTCTTCAGATAGAAAATCTATTTTATTTGTGGTAATTAAATTAGATATATTGATTTGTTTACTATAAAATGTAGACATATTCCATAGCATCCAAACCATCAAAGTTGATAGACCTAATAAAATAAATATAATAAACTTTTTTACCATTTACTTCTAACTAAACTCATTAATAATTATAAAAACGAAACCCATAAACAAACCACACATTAAACCACCTAGGTGCGCTCCATTATCAATACCTGTAACTTGAAACCCATAAATAATATTAAATCCTATAAAAAATATCAATGAAGAATAATCATAATTAAATTGATTTTTGTTAAACTTCTTAACAAAATAGATTGATACAACAAGAAGAGTTCCAGCAATACCAAAAACAGCTCCAGATGCACCAGCTGAAACTATATTTTGACCAATATTTGAATAATATAAGCAACTAACTAAGCTACCAATAATGCCACTTAGAGTATATGTTAATAAATAGAATGGACTTCCAACTGACTCTTCTAGTTCTAAACCAATAGAGTATAAACACCACATATTAAACAATAAATGAGCAAATCCTATATGAAGGTAATTTGAAGTGAGTAATCTCCAAAATTCACCATAATCAAAAACTAATTGGCTATGACTTGCTCCAAAATTGATAAGAAGATTTGTTGAGGGATTTGTAATAACTGTAATTCCGCCTACAGAAATCATAAAGAAAAATATTATAATATTAATAAGTATTATGGATTGCGTAATCATTCAATCAATAATTTACTATAAAATTAAAAATAGATAGATATCTTATTTGGATTTAGAAATCAATAATTAATTGTCTAAAATCAATGAAACAAGACCTACGACATCTAAAATATTAATTTGAAAATCAGAATTTATATCACCTTGAGACAGATTGGGCTGTTCAAAACCTAGAACCATGTTTACTAAAATTATTACATCAAGAATATTAACTACAAAATCTAAATTCACATCTCCAAGGATTAAAGGGTCAGTTAAAGCATATTCAAGCAAGAAATTATCAATCGCAGCCTCAACCAAAGAACCTCCAGAGCCTGCATCACCATTATTGAAAATATCTTCTGCAATAAATTTAAACTGAATATTTTCAGTAAAATCAATGAAGTTTGACAAAATAAATCTACTTTTTATCCAACTAGCGTTTGAAACTGAGGTATTTTCAATGTCAATCCAGGATTGTCCATCATCATTGGATACCTGAACCTTCCAAGAATCAGTATTTCCATTATCTCCGATATCATTTGTATACCATCTTGAAAAAGTAAGAACTACCTCATCATAATTAGAAAGATTAAAATTTGGACTCAATAGTGTAGTTTGACCACCATCTACATCATCAAAGCTGGCACTATTTTCTCCAGTAGTTTCATCTATTTGAAATCCATTTCCAGTAACAAAACAGAAGGTTCCATCCTGTGAATCATCTTGGCCAGACTGGACTAGAAAACCTTGATCGTTGTAAGATGCCAGTGGCTCAGCTAATTCCCAAATCCCAGCTGTAGCACTATCATTGATATCACCTATTTGCCAGTTATCTGTATTATTTTCAAAATCATTGAAATATATATCCGGTAAATCTCCTAGAATAAATAAAATTGAATTATCAGGGGCACTGGCAGGAAATGTTTGAACGATTCCCTCTGAATTAACAGCCATAATATAGTATTCAATAAGCATACCTTCGTATAATCCATCTAGGGATGTTGAATAAAAGTTGTTGATTCCTGGTGACATTTCTTGAGATACAAAACCTTCTCCAATATTATAATAAAGCTCAACAGCATCAATAACTCCAGTATAGGCGCTAACATCTGCTGTAAAAGTCAAATTATCATCTAAAAATGGGATGTCTTCATAGGCATCATGAATGATATTAATACCACTTATACTTATGCCATCAATAAATGTTACTCCAGAATTTGTAGGATCTAAAAAACTAGCCATTCCAAGATTCATGGCCTGATCAAACCTTCCATAACCATGATTATATTGCTGAGAACAATAGCAATCAGGTGAAGGATCACAATAATTAGTATAAATATAACTAGCAATACCTACTTGCCTCTTATTTTGATCAAAAAATGGTGATCCAGAAGATCCAGGTATTACTCTTCCATTATCATACTGGAATTCCCAATAATATCCACCAGACCCTCCAGCTGCAACATTATCATTAGTAAAAGAAATTTTCTTTATATCACCACCTGGATGATGGATTCCAACTGCTTCCTGGGGTGGCAAGGAAGATCTTGACCAACCGACATAGTAGGGATTATATGAATCTGGAATACTAGATGTTAATTCTAAAAGTGCAAAATCTGGTCCACTATTAATATCTTCACTAACTAATAGATTTGATCCACTAACACTTTGATTTAATGAGCCAGAAGTACCCGTACAGCTACTGCTTTGATAATTAAAATAAAATACATATCCACTCGCTGCTCCAGATACACAATGATCTGCAAATAAGATATAAGGAGTTCTATCATTTTGAGTATTATTTATTAATGAGGCTGAACATAACCCACCTCCCATTGAAACTCTAACCACTCCATTAATCTGGTCTCTCCAATCATCACCTTCTGAACATATGACATTTGTATTACAATCTTCTCTATTTTCATCTAATGTCCCATAATAATTCATAATATCAGTATAATCATGAATTACTGAATTGAGATATAATCTATTTTGATCAAATTCATCAATTGGAGTAGTTAACTCAATGATAATTCTATCACTTTTAATGATTGATGTGGTTAAATTGTTAGATTCTTTATTGTTAAATTTTGTTAAAGCCCCTAAATAATTTGTTCTTTCTTCATCGTAAAAGAAAAGAGATGCATTCGGACTTAAATAAAAATCACTAAAATTAAAACCTAAACCATAAGCACCATCTGAAGAAACTGATAATAATAAAGTGTATGTGTTATCTTGATTTAAAATGACCTCAGCCTCTGACATGACATCGATATCAACAAGATATTCACGACCAAATTGAAAGACCATAGGATCAAAATTTCGATCAATAATAGTATTTGGATTAATCTGAACAGAATTAATTCTTTCAAATTGTTGATTGTAAAAAATTGGAGAGCCACCGTACTGAATTTGAGCAACCAATAAATTAATATATATAGCTAAAATTGTAATTTTTTTCATGTTTAAATTTAAAAAAAAATATATAATAAACTCAAAATAGAATGTAATAATATGTAAGTATAAAGATTACTTTAATGGCATATAGAAACAGAAAACCCCAATTCTTTATAAAAAAGAACAGGGGTCTCCCTAGTGGCGGGAGCAGGATTTGAACCTGCGACCTCCGGGTTATGAGCCCGACGAGCTACCAGACTGCTCCATCCCGCGTCTGATTTTAATTGGGGTAAAACTTAGTTATACTTTTTTGATTAAACAATGGAAAATAAGATTACCCAGTTAATTTATATTTAATCTTATTCGACGATATATTTTTTGTTTTATCGATAAAACTTATCAAGCTTTTATCGTCTATGGATACTAACATTTCAATTTCATCTAAATATGTACTTGAAATTATCTTAGCATTAAAATCTTTTATAAGGGATTTAAAGATACCTTCTAATTCATAAGTTAAAGAAAACAAAACTGTTGAACTTTGTATCCATTTGTAATGTTCTATGTTATCAATTGCTGACAATGTAGCTGTGGAATAAGATTGAATAAGTCCAGGTACACCTAACAAAGATCCTCCAAAGATTCTAGCTACGTATACTCCTACATTTATTAAATTATTTCTTTTAATTTGATTTAAAATAGGAGCACCTGAACTACCTTTGGGCTCACCATCATCTGATGAATATTCATCAAGGCGATTATCTAAAAATATTCTATATGAATTGCATAAATGACATGCTTCAGGATACTGGGTTCTATAAATTGAGATTAAATGTTTGTGTTCTGAATGTGTTTGAATTGGATGAATAAATGAATAAAATTTTGATCCCCTAGAACTATAGTAGCCTTTACCTACATCATTAATAGTATTATAGCTCATTTAACATTTATAAAAGGTATAGTTATTTTATCATTAATTGATAATAAATAATATCCTGAAGATAAATCATTGGGGATATTTAAGGTTATTTGGTTTTCCCCAATACCAATATTTGAAATAAAATAATTTTGCACGATTTTTCCTTCTAAGTTATATAAAACTAAATTTGCTGGTAATTCATTAGATGAAATATATGTAAAACCTATATCATCTCGCGATGAGTTTACAGGATTTGGAAAAACATTTGATACATAATTTGAATAAATGCAGGAACCATTATCAGTGTTTGCATATTCATTATAATTATCTGCATATTGGTCAGTACAACCACCTATGATAACATTTATTTCTAAATCTATAATATCGTTATTCATATTATTGGTTATCATAAAAAACAATTTAGCTGGCTGACTATCAATTGAGTAGCTAAATTCAGTCTGATCCAATATATTTTGTGGTTGATTTTCACTATCTAATATCCCGCTCCAAAGATTATAATCTCCATTTGAAAAACTAGCATTTATAGATGAGTTTTGATATAAATTGATACCCCAAAATGATACTTTATCATCATCTATATTCATATTATATAAAAAATCTAAACTATCAAAAGAGGATTCAAATGTATAGTTTGGAGGTTCTATCTCTATTAATCCAGGGTGGTAATAAATATCATTATTCATAGAATCGTATATACCACTATACATATTTCGAGACATAAAATCACCCCAAGCATAAGAAAAAGTTGTTTCATAATTTTCAACTAAAACCTCTTTTAAAACCTGAAATATTGTTTGGTTATTTGGACTTTCTGAATATCTCTCCCAAATGTCTCTAATAATTTTACTATTTAATTGAGACTGTGAACCATCAAGGTCTACAATTGTTGAAAGGTAATGTGCAAATAATGATAAACTATATCCATATGTTCCTGAAGTATTGTAATCAAAGGATCTGTCTGGGTTATTAAATAATGAATTTGAGCTCATATCAACAAAGTCAAGAAAATCAAAACAATTTGGTACAAATATATTTTCAAACCACATAGAGCTAAGTTCTCTAAAATAAGAATCATTAAAGTTAGGTTTGTAGCTATATTGAATTGCATGAAAAAATTCATGTGCTACAGTTAACCATAACAGTTGATTTGAATCTTCACAAAAATTGGACATACCTTGATAGCTATTTCTGATCTTTATAAATGTACTACCACCTGATTCATATTGTGTTTGTCCCCATAAATTTGTACTTAAATCCAAAACATAAATATCATAGACACCATCATCATCATTCGTCTCTTGTATAAAACCCATCTGTTCGGTAAGTACATATCTTGAAGAATCAGCAGCTATACCAACCTGTTCAATATAATCTGGTACATCATTTTGATTTAAATCTAATAAACTAGGAGAATTTTCAGTATTGGTGTCATAATGAATTAAAAAATGTCCTGATGGTGATTGATAAGAATTCTCTAAGATAGGTCTTTCATCTCTTGTGATTTCATTTGGACATCTCATTTTATCATGTGAATGAAGAAATGAAAATATAAATATTATATAAATGACTTTCATTTATTTCTTTCGAAAAGAAATTTTAACTGGTACACCTTCCAAATCAAGTTCATTTCGTAATTGATTTTCTATATATCTTTTATAGCTTATGGGTACTAAATCAGGATAATTCATGAAAACTGCAAATATTGGAGGAGAATGTCTTGTTTGTGCACTATATTTGATTTTTAAATGTTTTCCCTTTACAGCAGGTGGTGGATTATTATTTACTATCTTTTGCATTATTTCATTTAATAACGGAGTGGAAACCTTTGCTACTAATCTTTTATATACATTCAATGCGCTCTCTAATATTTGTTGTAGTCTTAAATTATTTTTCACTGATGTAAATAAAATAGGATAATGTCTAGTTGCGCTGAACTCATAATGGATATCTTCCTTCATTCGCTTCATTGTAGAGTCATCTTTATCAATTAAATCCCATTTATTGACAACGATAATTAAACCTTTTCCTAAATTAATAACTGATCTAACAATATCTTTATCCTGTTTATCAAAACCTTTATTTGCATCTATCATTAGAGCTGTAACATTGCAATCTGCAACAACTTTATTTGTTCTAATTGCACTGTAATATTCAATGTCATCATTAACTTTTGAACGTTTTCTTAAGCCAGCTGTATCTATAACTTTTATAACTTTTCCGAAATATGTTATATATGAATCGATAGAATCTCTTGTAGTGCCTGCTATGTCAGTAACTATGGACTTATCTTCTTTTAATAAAGCATTCATTAATGAAGATTTGCCTACATTAGGCATTCCAATAAGAGCGAGGTCTACATCACTTTTTTTGATATCAATTTGTTTATCAGTATCAGGAATTTTTTCGACCACAACATCAAGCATATCGCCTAAACTTCTTCCATGAGCTGCTGATATAGGAACAGGGTCTCCTAGTCCCAATTGAAAAAAATTATTTGCTTGTTGAATTTGATCTATAGAATCAATTTTATTAACCACTAAGATTGACTCTTTTTGAGAACGAATAACCATATCAGCTAATATTCTGTCACTTGAAGTAATTTCATCTTTACCATCAACTAATAAAATTATTAAATCTGCTTCTTTGATAGCAATTTTTGCCTGCTGTTGAATATGTTTATTCATTATATCTTTTTCTTTAGGCAGGAAACCACCGGTATCAATTATATCAAAATCACGCCCAACCCAATCAAATGTACTGTACACTCTATCTCTTGTAACTCCCTCAACTGGAGATACAATGGATTTTCTTGAACCCACCAATCTATTAAATAAGGTGGATTTCCCTACATTTGGCCTACCTAAAATTGCTAGAACCTTATTAGCCAACTATATTCCTTTCAAAAATTTCAAAAATATTATCTCTAGATACATTAAATGGAACTCCAAGTCTATCTGAAATTTGCTCTAAGGTCATATCATCTAATGTAAGAGTTCCCTCATCATTTAAAATTCTATAACTAGTCCATACTGCTTCACCTAAAGGCTTACCTTTTAACGTAGAGATTATATCTTTTGCAGTAAGTAGTCCTGTCGTCGTCACCATAGAACCATAAAAATCATTTTCAATAACATAGAAATTGATTTTAAGGTTTTTTATTTTTGATAAAAATGGTAGAATTTGATTCTTAAATGTTTTTTCCATCAACTTTCCAGTTACTATACTAAATTCTCTAGGGCTACTAAAAGATTTTGGGAAATCTTTTTTCTGAATCTCAAAATCATCTAATAATTTAGGAACCTGTCCAACACCATTTTCAATTAGATCATGAGGCTCATAATAATCTATATTTGGGAAATTCATATTTGATAGTATATACCACTCGTCAGAAAAATATATAAATGGTCTATTAGTATCAGCTCTAAATTTAGAGTTTAAATACTCTAATTGGGCCATCATTGATATTGCATAATCTGGTGTAACAACATCTATATCTCGAAGTCCCTCACGATGCTTAGTTAATCCTACCGGCACAATAGTTAATGAATTGAGTCCTGGATAGAATGAATATAAATCATCAATGGTTTTCATAAGATGAGCACCATCATTGATACCAGGCATTAATACAACTTGAGCATGTAATTCTATATTATTATCAACTAAAAATTTTAATTTTGAAAGAATATGATCATCTTTATTATTCCGATATAATAAAACTTTCTGTCGAAGTTCTGTATCAGTTGTATGAACAGAAATAAATAAAGGGGATAATCGTTGTTCAACTATTCGATTTAATTCTCTTTGACTCATATTAGTCATGGTAACATAATGTCCATGTAAATAACTAAGGCGAAAGTCTCCGTCTCTAAAATACATTCCATCTCTCATTCCAGGAGGATTTTGGTCAACAAAGCAGAATATACAATCGTTCGCACAGCTTAATATTTTAAATTCTTCAAGCTCTATGCCAAGATCGTCATCAAAATCTTTTTCAATTTGAAAATCTTGTAAGATACCACCTATCCTAAATTGAACAGATAAATCTTCCTCAGTTACTTTAAATCTAAAATCAATATCATCACGAACTATTTCAGAATTTATTTTTAATAGCTGATCACCTACCTTAACTCCAAGGTTTTCCGCGATACTTCCTTTCTTTACTGATGTTATCTTCATATTTTCTATATATTTTTTATTTATACCTAAAAATACATCTTTCTTATTTTTTT